>Cebus_capucinus_imitator_PRJNA485217_SSR013__coassemble_536_pt1 | contig 10002 bp, 8 predicted proteins | sample Cebus_capucinus_imitator_PRJNA485217_SSR013__metabat2_low_PE_007 | metagenome-assembled genome bin Cebus_capucinus_imitator_PRJNA485217_SSR013 | reverse complement strand
ATATCCATATCCTTGTTGTCCAAAATCTCCAAAACAATTTAAATCTTGACGAATTTGTGATGCTGTAAATCCAATCTTTTCACTTAATTCTTTTGAAGAAATTCTATCTACATCGTTATTCATTAATTCATTTAGATATCTATGATATTTTGGTAGTCTCTTTATAACCGCCATAGATATTAGCTTTTTCTTTTCCACTGTGGCACCTCTCTTTTTTATCTTGTTAAATATATAACACATTATTTATATATTATCATAATTTAAACATATATTTAAATAACTTTTTAATATTGATTTAATGAATATATATCAAATATAAAATAAGGCTCATACAAAGCGATATATCGCAATGTACAAGCCTCATTAAGATAAATAGTATAACTGTTATACCCTCTACCTGAACGTATTCTTATATACTAATTATATTTAAAGTTAATTAAAATGTCAATAAAATTTCGTCAAATTTTTTAACTTTTTTAAAGTAAAAGTAAACTTTTGACTATTTTTTTATTTTTTATTTATTAAAACTCTCATTGAATTTAATATTGCTAAAATAGCAACTCCAACATCTGCGAAAACTGCTTCCCACATTGTTGCAAATCCAAATGCTGCAAGTAATAATACTATAAACTTAATTCCAAGTGCAAAGATAATATTTTGCCATACAATAACTCTTGTTCTCTTAGCTATCTTAATTGCTTGAATAATCTTACTTGGTTCATCTTTCATAATAACAACATCAGCTGCTTCTATGGCTGCATCTGAACCAACACCACCCATAGCAATTCCGATATCAGCTCTTGCAAGTACTGGAGCGTCATTAATACCGTCTCCAACAAATATTACATTATCTTTTTCACCTTTATTTGATAATATTTTTTCAAGTTCTGTTACCTTATCTTGAGGTAATAATTCTGCATGAACTTCATCAAGTTCTAAGTTCTTAGCAACAGCTTCTCCTGCTTTCTTATTATCTCCTGTAAGCATAACAGTCTTAATTCCAAGTGATCTTAATCCCTTGATTGTTTCCTTAGAATCACTCTTTACCATGTCTCCAATTAATATGCTTCCTGCATAATTACCATCGATAGCAAAGTGTACAACTGTTCCAAGTTCATCTGTTTCTTTAAACTTAATATTATTTTCACTCATAAGTTTTGCATTACCTGCAAATACTTTAGCTCCATCTAATTTAAGTGAAACACCTCTACCAGCTATTTCTTCATAATCTGAAATAGAATCTTTATTTATTTCACCTTTATACTCAGCCACTATTGACTTAGCAATTGGGTGATTTGATAAATATTCACTGTGAGCAGCTATTTTTATTAACTCTTCATTTGAATAATTCTTTGCATTTATCTTAAGAACTTTGAACTTACCTTCTGTAAGTGTTCCTGTTTTATCGAATACTACTGTCTTAACATTATTTAGTGCTTCTAGGTAGTTTCCACCTTTAACAAGGATACCATTCTTTGAAGCTGAACCAATTCCACCAAAGAATCCTAATGGGATTGAAACAACTAAAGCACATGGACATGAAACAACTAAGAATACAAGCGCTCTCTTTAACCATTCAATAAATGTTGCATCTGGAAGTACTAATGGTGGTACTATAGCTAAGAATACTGCTATTCCAACAATTACTGGTGTATAGTATCTTGAGAACTTAGTTACAAATTTTTCTGTTGGAGCTTTCTTGTTTCCTGCATTTTCAACAAGCTCTAATATCTTAGAAAGAGTTGATTCCTTAAAATCATTAGTAACTCTTAATTTGATAACTCCATTTAAATTAATACATCCTGCTAAAACTTCATCATTATTTTTTATTGATCTTGGAAGTGATTCACCTGTTAATGCTGATGTATCAACACTTCCGCTACCTTCAATAACAATACCATCTAAAGGAACTCTTTCACCAGCTCTAACAGTTATGATTTCTCCAACTTTAACTGCATATGGTGAGATAGTTGATTCCTTTCCATCTCTAATAACTCTAGCAAAATCAGGTTTAATATTCATAAGTGAGCTAATTGACTTTCTTGAGTTATTAACTGCATATCCTTGGAACATTTCACCTATTTCATAGAACATGATAACTGCAACCGCTTCTGAATGTTCACCTATTGCAAAAGCACCTATACTTGCAATCATCATTAAGAAGTTTTCATCAAATATATTCTTAGCTCTAACTATATTCTTAAGAGCTTTTAGAACTGTTGGATATCCTAAAATAATATAACTTATTATAAATATAATATTACTAATAGTATCTGAGAAACCAGCCCATTCAGCTATTCCAAATAATACAACACCTATAATAAATCTTGTTATATTATAAGCTGAAAATCCTGATTCAACCTTTTCTTCTTTCTTTTCTGTTGATACTGGTGCATCATCATAAACTACTTCTTCTTTAACTTCACTAACCACTACATCTGGTTCAAGTTTTCTTACTATTTCTTTAACATCAGCTTTAACTTTTTCATAGTCCTTAGCATCATTAAGATCTATAACTATTACTTTAGTTGCAAAGTTTAAGTTTGCTTCTTTTACTTCTGGAAGTTTTGATGTTCCTTCCTCTATCTTTCCTGCACACCCTGCACAATCAAGACCTGTTAAATTAAGCTTAAGTGTTTTTGATGCTTCTGCTGATTTACTTTCTCTTTCATATTTAACAACTACATCTGGTTCAAGCTTTTTAGTAATTTCTTTAACTTTTTCGTATACTTCCATATCAGATTGTCCATCTTTAAGCTCTACGAACATAGACATATTTGTGAAATTAAGATTAGCTTCTTTTACTTCTGGAAGCTTACCTGTCTTTTCTTCTATCTTACCTGCACATCCTGCACAGAAAAGATTTTCAAATGTTATCTTCATTTCATTTGTTAAGCATGAATTATCAGCACATACACTTACATTACTTTCTTTAACCTTATCTCTTTTTACTACAACATCTGGCTCTAATTTTCTAACTATTTCTTTAATAATAGTAACAACTTCTTCTTCATTAGTGCCATTCTCTAATTGAAAGACCAAAGCTTTAGTAGCGAAGTTTAAACTTGCTTCTTTTACTTCTGGAAGTTTATCAGTCTTTTCTTCTATCTTAGCTGCACACCCTGCACAATCTAAGCCTTCTAAATAAAGTTTAACTTCATTCATAAAAATAGCCATCCTTTCCTAAAATTTATTTAATCATTTCTCTAAAAATCTATTCCTTAATGTGATTTAGACCTTCATTAAATATTCTCTTAATATGATCGTCATCTAGTGAATAATACACTACTTTTCCTTCTCTTCTGTATTTTACAAGTCTAGCTTGTTTTAAAACTCTTAATTGATGTGATACAGCTGATTGACTTATTCCAAGTATTATTCCAATATCACACACACACATTTCTGCTTGGAATAATGAATATAAAATTTTTATTCTTGTACTATCTCCAAAAACCTTAAATAATTCGGCTAAATCATATAGTACTTCATCATCTGGTAAATCTGTTTGAACTTTATCTACTACCTCTTGATGAATTGCTTTCACCTCGCAGCTTTCTAAAATTTTATCTTCTTTTTTATTCATAGCAAAAATCCCCTTTCTATTATCATATGAACAACTGCTCATATGTTCACTTTTATTATATGCTAATTGAAAGTACATTGTCAATTATTTCTTTATACTTTTTATAATTTTTCTATAGTGCTCTAGAAATTATATAAACATTTATTATTTTTCTCTTATCTTATGTAAATATAATAAAAAAAGTTATCCTTTTTAGGATAACTTTTTCTTCTCAAAATATTTATCTATACTATCTAAAATTCCATCATTTCCAACAACTAAAATAACATCAGATTTTTCAAAAATAAGATGAGGACCTGGAGAAATAATTAATTCACCATTTCTTCTTATCCCAATAATAGTTGCTCCTGTGTTTTGCCAGAACTTAGCCTCTGAAATACTCTTTCCTATAATATCTGAATCATCTGGTATCTCAACTTCTATAGGAGTTAAAGGATTGGTATATCTTAATTTATTAGAATAATCTACTATTTTTTGTATCATACAATTTATATTATTTTCAATTTGTTGCTTTTCTTCAAATAATTTATTTATATTTTGCTTTAAAGTAGTTACACTTTCAATAGAGTGAAATCTTTCAATAAATTCATAAGCATTTTCCTTAGAAACTATCTTTACCCCACTGCCTCTACTTGAACGTACAACATCCATATCTTCTAAAAGTTTAATTGCCTTTCTAACTGTCTCTGGTGAAACATTATAATTACTTGCTAAAGTTGATCTACCTGAAATTTTTTCTCCGACTTTAACATCTTCATTATAAATTCTACCTGCTAAATCTAAAGCAATTTGCTTATAGACAGGTTCTGTTGTCGTTTTATTTTCCATCTTACTCCCTCACTCTCTCATATTTATTAATACTATTTTACCTTTTTTTATCATACGCTTTCAAGTTATTTGCTATCAACATTAAAATAAACCACCTTCGTATATAATAACATACAAAAGTGGCTTACCTAATTACGATATTCCTATTGAATTTACTAGTCTTCCTCCAATACTACTATTGAATTCTATACAATCAATTATATAATCAACAACACTGTTGCATACATAACTTGAAAATACTAAGTCATTAACAAAAGAGCTATCTTCTCTATAAAATTCATGAGCTCTTAATATAAACTCTTCTATATTATAAAAACCAAATACCTTAGCTCTTTCTCTAGGTAATTTAAATTCTTTTGCAAAGTTGGATAAATCTTTTTCATACTTAACATGTTTATTCATACTATGCTTGAATTCCCATCTTTCACTATGTGGAATACAGAAAAAGTCACATAAAAAATGACATACAACTCCAAGTTCTTGACTAAAGCTAACTATTTCAGGTAGTTTTCTTATCTCATTATCAGATAAAGAACTAAGAACCTTTATCTTGTCCATAACCATATCAAAAGATTCATCCATATAATGTTTTTTTAATTTATATTTAGATACCATGTCTGGCTTTATATTTCCATAAAGAAAATTTCTATAACTTACTACTCTCTTTTCCTTGAGATTCAAATTTGAATATATATGTTTCGCCATAACAATATGGGTATTTGCCATCATAATGTGCATCTCCAGTCAAATTTATTTAAAGAGAATAAATATATCTAAAAGCTTAATATATATATGTCTGTATATTAGAACATAGTTCTATACTTAAAGAAGAATCTTCTAAAGTCTTCTTATATGAACATAAAAATTCATTAAGCTCTATATCTTGAAGGTCAATATCTTTAGAACTCTTTATAAGTACATTATTCCCTTCTAAGTATATTTCTATATCATTCTTTTCATTCTTTATTCTATAAGTAGTTACTGTTTTGCTTGAAAGTCTAGTTTTGTACTTTTCTTGGAAGCCCATAACTTTTCTCATATCTTCATAAGCTTTTGAATTCATACCAGTCATTGTTGCTGGATCAATTCCCATTCCTTTAAGCTGTCCATCTATATCATCCATGCTTACTCCATATCTACTAAGCATTTCTTTTTGAATGTTAACAAACTTTTCTTCTGAAATATTGTTCTCTTGCATATATGAAGTAATTTCCTTTGTGAACTGTATCATATTCATTTTGCCTTCAGCCATTTTAAAATAAAGATTATATATATAATTTTCAAAGTCATTAATATCTTTATCTCTAACCTTTTCTTTTAATTTACTGAAATCTACAATCTTGTCGTCCATTTTCCATTCCTCCTAGTTTTCTAGAGAATTTATTCACTATATATTTTACCACAAAAGAATTTCTTTTTGTTATTAGCTAAATTTTTAATTTCATACTTCTTTACTAAGAATATTAAATATCTACTTTATCATATATAGTTTTAAAATATTATTAATCATAATATTTTATCTCAATATATAAATAAAAACTAAATAAATCTTCCTATATTTAATATATACCAAAAATTATTATTTTATAGCTTAACTTTTACCTTTATCCAAATAAATAACACTTCTATTAGTGATATATCAATTAAATTAAATATTTTCTAAAGTTTAAATCTTAATTAAAATACAAAAAAGGAAAAAAGCTGCTATACAGCCCTTCTCCTTTTATTACAAATAGTCTTTATAATCATCTATTTTATTTATCTTTGATAATAAATGCTTTATTTCTTGGTCTTTATTTTTATCCATCAATAAAAGCACATCACCAGTATCAACTACTACAAGATCTTTAAGCACAAAGCCTATAACTAGCCTCTCCCTACCAAAGATACAACAATTTTCTGAATCATCTAAGTAAACATTTTTACTAACTGCGTTCGTATCATTTGTTTGTAGAAATCTACTTAGTGCTTTAAAGCTTCCTATATCATCCCAAGAAAAATCACATTTTATCACTGCTGCTCTTCTAGTTTTTTGCATTACTCCAAAATCTATAGAAATTCCATCAACTAATGAATATTGATTTTTTATTATCTCTTCTTCATCTTCTAAGCCTATATGCCTATATATTTCACTTAAACATTTATAAAGAGTTGGAATATACTTTTCTATTTCTCTAAGAATCACATCTGCTCTAAAAACAAACATACCACTATTCCAGAGATAAGTTCCTTTTAATATAAAATCTTTTGCAACTTCAAGATTAGGTTTTTCAGTAAACCTTGCCACTTTATAAGTTGGTATTACACCATTTATTCTCTCACCCATCTCAATATAACCATATCCCATTTCTGGTCTGGTAGGTTCTATTCCCATAGTGACTATAAGTTTTTTCTTATCAGCTATAGTCACTGCTTGTTTTACGGTTTCAAGGTAAATTTCATCCTCTTTAATATAATGATCTGAAGGCAAAACAACCATTACTGCATCCTTATCTTTCTTTAAAAGCTTAATTGCAGCAAGACCTATGCAGGTCGCAGTTTCTTTATTAGCTGGTTCAGTAAATATATTTTCTGAATTTATATTTGAAAGCTCTTCCTTAACCTTTTCTTCGTAATCTTTATTTGTGATAACGTAAATATTCTCATTCGGAATAAGTGGACTTACCCTTTCCACTGTATTAGCTAAGAAACTCTTATTATTCAATATTTTCAAAAACTGCTTAGGTTCTTTGCTCCTTGAAAGAGGATATAGTCTTGTGCCCTTTCCTCCAGCTAGAATTAATGAATAAAGCACCCCTGCCTTCAACTCCATAACTTGCTTATACTTCATTCTATGAACTTAAATTTTACAGTGTGCTATTTTTATCTTTATTTATTCTTATTTTTCTTAACAAAATAAAAATAGAGTAAGCTTCTATATAAAATCTTACCCTATTCAATCTGATTAATATCTATTTCTAATCATTATAAAATTTGCTCTATCTCCCCTATGAATATCTAATGAATACTCAAAAGCTTGTCCATTATCTAAATAAACTGTTGATTCATTTAATAAAAGTGCTGAACCAACTTCACAATTTAATATTTCAGCTAAATTAGCATCTGCCTCTTTTGCTGTAACATTATCAGTTGATTGTTGTATCTTATAACCAAGGTCATTTTCAATATATGAATAAATCGATGACTTTATTATTTTCTCACTTAAACCTCTAACATATTTCTCTATAAAATAACTTTTTTCTAAAACATATGGTTCATCTTCTACTATTCTAAGTCTCTCAACATAATAAATTATATCGCCTTCTTTGCAATATAATTTTTCTGATAAATCCTTATCAGCTGCAATAATTTTAAAATCTAACATCTTACTTTCAATCTTTTTATTATGTAAATACTGTGTTAGTCCAAACGTTCTAGCAGCTCCTGAATAACTTTTTCTATTTACATCTTTTTTAACGTAATTTCCACTTCCTTGAATTCTATAAAGCCAACCGTGATCAATAAGCTTTTCTAAAGCTTTCCTAATGGTCATTCTACTTACATCATATTTTGCACATAGCTGCATTTCAGTTGGAAGCTTATCCCCTTCTTTATATACACCACCATGAATTTTTCTTTCAAGATCAGATGCTATTTTCAAAGCCTTCGACATAATACCCCTCCGCATTACCTAAAAATATATATAATGTTAATCTATTACATATAATTCTAAAACGAAAAAGTTACTTTGTCTATACATTTATTACTTTATTTGTAAAATACACATTTTATTTACTTTAGATATCATTTTAAAATTTTCTTTGCTAGAGATAATTTATCCTTAAATGGTGCATATCTAAGTGGCATATCAAACCAAGTTGCTCTATTTAAAACTGATTTCTTATGAGAAAATGTTGTAAAGCTCTCTTTTCCATGATAACTTCCTATCCCACTATTACCAACGCCTCCAAAAGGTAAGAAAGCAGATGATACATGCATTAAAGTATCATTAATTGTAACTCCACCCGCAGTTGTATGTTTTAAAATATAATTAATCTTATCTCTACTTTCTGAGAAATAATATAAAGCAAGCGGCTTTTCTCTATCACTTACAATTTCTATAACATCATTTATATCCTCAAATTCTAATACTGGGAATAAAGGTCCAAAAATTTCACTTTGCATAACATCATCATTCCAATTAACATTTGATAATACAGTTGGCTCTATATAAAGATCTTCTTTTTCACTATTTCCACCAAAATAAATCTTTTCTTTGTTTATATAACTAATTACCCTTTCAAACTCTCTTTCATTAACCATTCTTGGATAATCTTCTGAAAATCTTGTATTCTCTCCATATTGAATTTTTATTTCATCAGCTAAGGTTTGTAAAAACTTATCTTTTATACTTTTATGAACATAAATATAATCTGGTGCAACACAAGTTTGACCTGAATTTATAAGCTTTCCCCAAACTATTCTTCTAGCTGCAAGTCTTAATTTTGCATCACTATCAACTATACAAGGACTCTTTCCTCCAAGTTCTAAAGTTATAGGAATAAGATTGTTTGCTGCTGCTCTCATAATAATTTTTCCTACTGTAACACTTCCAGTAAAGAAAATATAATCATACTTAGACTTTAAAAGTTCTTCTACTACTTCTTTACCTTTTTCAGGATTTACATATGCTATGTAATTCTCATCAAAAGTTTCCTCTATTATTTCTTTAATTATATTAGTAGTTTCCATTACTGATTCTGATGGTTTAATCATAGCTGTATTCCCAGCACTTATAGCTCCAACAAGTGGTGAAAAATTAAGCTGAAATGGATAATTAAAAGGTCCTATAATAAGAACAGTTCCATAAGGTTCATAATAAATATAACTCTTAGCAGGAAGAACTGCTAAAGGACTTTTTACCTTTTGTTTTTTACTCCATCTTCTAAGAGATTTTATACTTAAATTTATTTCTTCATATACCATAGAAACTTCTGTTATATATCCCTCAAATCTTGATTTTCTAAGATCTTTATTTAAGGCCTCTAAAATTTTATCTTCTTTTCTTTTAATAACTTCCTTTAACTTTCTTAATTGTTCTATTCTAAAATCTATATCTAAAGTTTTTCCTGTTTTAAAAAACTGTTTCTGCTTATCAAAAATTTCTTTATTAATACTCATAAAAATCACCCTCTCAATCTACTAAATAAATTATAACACCCAAAACTTATTTATTTATATCATAATAATAACTTAAACTAAACAAAAAAGGCTTATCCTTTCAGACAAGCCTAATAAATTAATAAATTTTTATCTTTAATCCATTTTCAATTTTTGCTTTAGGAATTAAAAATTCTCTAATTCCTGATGAATATGGTGCTATTTCATAAAGTTGAAAATAAACAACTATTCCCTCATCAGAAATATAAAAATCTTGATTATCCTTTATTCCCTTAAAATCTTTACCATCATTAAAATAAATTTCTTTATCTTTACTTATTTCCTTAGTTATTACTTCATTCATTATCTTCTTATAATCAAAATCATCTTTAAATAACTCTTTTAAATTTAAATTTTTTCCTGTCATCATATTAAAATTATAAGGATACAAA
>Cebus_capucinus_imitator_PRJNA485217_SSR013__coassemble_535_pt1 | contig 10021 bp, 5 predicted proteins | sample Cebus_capucinus_imitator_PRJNA485217_SSR013__metabat2_low_PE_007 | metagenome-assembled genome bin Cebus_capucinus_imitator_PRJNA485217_SSR013 | reverse complement strand
TGAAGAATCAGGAATGGGAATTGTTGAAGATAAGGTTGTTAAGAACCACTTTGCTTCAGAATATATATATAACAAATATAAAGATGAGAAAACTTGTGGAGTGATTGAAAGAGATGAATCATTCGGAATAACAAAAGTTGCTGAACCAATAGGAGTAGTTGCTGCAGTAATTCCAACAACTAACCCAACATCAACAGCAATATTTAAAGCTTTAATAGCATTAAAAACAAGAAATGCTGTACTTTTCTCACCTCACCCAAGAGCTAAGAATGCTACAATAGCAGCAGCTAAAGTTGTTTTAGATGCAGCAGTTAAGGCTGGAGCTCCAGAAGGAATTATTGGATGGATTGATGAAGGATCATTAGAAATGACACAAGTGCTAATGGCAGAAGCAGATATTACACTTGCAACAGGTGGGCCAGGAATGGTTAAATCAGCTTATTCATCAGGTAAACCAGCTATCGGGGTTGGAGCAGGTAATACACCAGCTATAATTGATGAAACAGCTCATATAAAAATGGCAGTAAGTTCAATCTTACTTTCAAAAACATTTGATAATGGAGTTATTTGTGCTTCAGAGCAAACAGTTTTAGTTGTAGATTCAATCTATGATGAAGTTAAAAAAGAATTTGCTGATAGAGGAGCTTACTTCTTAAAAGGAAAAGAAGTGGACAAGGTCAGAAAGACAATATTAATAAATGGAGCATTAAATGCTAATATAGTTGGTCAATCAGCATATAAAATAGCTGAAATGGCTGGAGTTAAAGTTCCAGAAGATGCTAAGGTATTAATAGGTGAAGTTGAATCAGTAGAATTAGAAGAAGAATTCTCACATGAAAAATTATCACCAGTACTTGGTATGTATAGAGTTAAAGATTTTGATGAAGCTCTAGTAAAAGCTGAAAGATTAGTTGAACTTGGTGGATTTGGACATACATCAGTTTTATATACAGATACAAACATTTCAAAGGATAGAGCTGAAAAGTTCGGAGCTACTATGAAAACAGGTAGAACAATAATAAACATGCCATCAACACAAGGTGCTATAGGAGATTTATATAACTTTAAGCTAGCTCCATCATTAACACTAGGTTGCGGATCATGGGGTGGAAACTCTGTTTCAGAAAACGTTGGTCCAAAGCATCTTATAAATGTTAAGAGTGTTGCTGAGAGGAGAGAAAATATGCTTTGGTATAGAATTCCAGAAAAAGTTTACTTTAAATCAGGTTCATTAGGAGTTGCTTTAAGAGAACTTAAAGATTTAAAGAAAAAGAAAGTATTTATCGTAACAGATAGAGTTCTTGCAGATTTAGGATATGTAGATAAGATAACAAAAGTATTAGAAGAAATAGATGTAGATTTCAGAGTATTTAGTGATGTTACACCAGATCCAACACTTGCTGTTGCTAAAAAAGGTGCAGAAGCTATGTTAAGCTATAATCCTGATACAATTATTGCACTTGGTGGAGGTTCACCAATGGATGCAGCTAAAATTATGTGGGTATTATATGAACATCCAGAAGTTAACTTTGATGATTTAGCTATGAGATTTATGGATATTAGAAAGAGAGTTTATAAATTCCCAACAATGGGTGAAAAGGCTATGATGATTTCAATACCAACATCAGCTGGTACTGGTTCAGAAGTTACACCATTTGCTGTTATTACTGATGAAAAGACAGGAGCTAAATATCCATTAGCAGATTATGAGTTAACTCCAGATATGGCTATAGTAGATGCTGAGCTTATGATGAATATGCCTAAGGGATTAACATCAGCATCAGGTATAGATGCTTTAACTCACGCAATAGAAGCTTATGTTTCAGTTCTTGCATCAGAATTTACAAATGGTCAAGCTTTAGAAGCTATTAGATTAATATTCAAATACTTACCAGATGCTTATAACAATGGTAGAGTTGATGTTAAGGCTAGAGAAAAAATGGCTCATGCTTCAACAATGGCTGGTATGGCATTTGCAAATGCTTTCCTTGGAGTTTGTCACTCAATGGCACATAAACTTGGAGCAGAACATCATATAGCTCACGGAGTAGCTAATGCAGTATTAATCAACCATACAATTAAGTTTAATGCTGTTGATAATCCAAGAAAGCAAGCTGCTTTCCCTCAATATAAATATCCAAATGCTAAGTGGAGATATGCTAAGATTGCAGATTACTTAAATCTTGGTGGAAATACTGAGGATGAAAAGGTTGATAACTTAATTAAGGCTATTGAAGAGTTAAAGGCTAAAGTTGGAATTCCAGCAAGTATAGCTGAATGTGGAGTAAGTAAGCAAGCATTCTATGCTTCACTTGATAAAATGAGTGAAGAAGCATTTGATGACCAATGTACAGGAGCTAACCCAAGATATCCATTAATAAGTGAAATCAAGCAAATGTATATTAATGCTTATGAAGGAAATGTTGAAAGAGTTTAATAAAGAAATATCACCATCCTTTCGATGATATTAAATATAAAGGAGCTGTCTATGTTTAGACAGCTCTTTTTTAATTTAAAGATAAAATTAACTGTTCAAAAGATATAATTTTTTCTAGATATGATATAATTTTATTAATGCTACATTGGGGAAATAAGCATTAATAAACAGCTAAAGGGGCGTGTATTTATGAAAAATATTACTTTTAAAAATAATAGAGAGAGACTAGTTAATAAAATAGAGGATAATTCAGTAATTATAGCTTTTGCTGGAGAAGCTAAGTATAAGAGTGCTGATGAGAAGTTTCCTTTTACACCAAATAGAAACTTTTATTATCTAACAGGAATAGATGAAGAACAAGATATTTTACTTATTAAGAAAATCAATGGTGAAGTATCAGAAACTTTATTTATAAATGAAATAGATGAAGTTATGGCTAAATGGGTAGGAGCAACATTTACTGTTGAAGAAGCTAATGAAAAATCAGGAGTTGATGATATAGCTTATCTTGATGGATTCTTATCACAACTTAATATTCTTTTAAAATCAGGGAATATAGAAAATGTATATCTTGATTTAGAAAGAAGAGGCTTTGATGAAGATCAAAGAACAGGAGCAGCATTTGCAGTTAAATTAAAAGAAAGATATCCAGAAATAGTTATTAAGGATTTCTATAATCTTGTTTCAGAACTTAGACTTGTAAAGAATGATGAAGAGATTTCTGAAATGAGAAAGGCTATAGAAATAACTAAAGGCGGTATTGAGGCTTTAATGAAAAATTCAAAACCTGGAATGATAGAATATGCTCTAGAAGCTCATTTTGATTTTTATTTAAAACAACATGGAGTTAAGGATTTTGCATTTAAGACTATAGCTGGTTCAGGAAAGAATGCGGCAATTCTACATTACTCAGATAATAATTCAGAAATTCAAGATGGAGATTTAATTCTTTTTGATTTAGGTGCACAAGTTAATTATTATAATGCTGATGTTAGTAGAACATTCCCTGCAAACGGTAAGTTTACAGCTAGACAAAAAGAAATATATGAAGCAGTTCTTGATGTAAATGAAAGAATTATAGAAATGATGAAGCCAGGAATCACTATGAAAGAAGTTAATGATGCTGCTAATAATATGATAGCTAAAAAATGTGTTGAGCTTGGTTTAGTAGAAGATGAAAAAGAATATAAAAAGTATTACTTCCACTCAATAGGACATAGTCTTGGATTAGATACTCATGATGTAGGTAAAAGATGGGGAGAACTTAAAGAAGGAATGGTTTGGACAGTAGAACCAGGTCTTTATATACCAGAAGAAAATATAGGAATAAGAATAGAAGATGATGTTCTTATTACTAAGGATGGTAATGAAGTTTTAACTAAAGATATTATAAAGTCAGTTAAAGATATAGAAGAGTTTATGGCAAATAATAAGTAAAAATATATGAACAAGTTATAAATTATATAGAAAGTATATTGCATATTTCTTACAGTTAATGTATAAATATAGATATAAAATAAGTGAATATTTTTAAAGAGGTAGAGGCGCGATTATTAAGAGTAGTTTTATGGAGTAGAAGTGCTAAGATGTAAAATGAAAGGAAGAATCGCCGAAGTTATATAAATATACTTTAAGTTTATATTGCTGGGTCTGTATAGAATATATGCAGGACTGTCACGTATGTGGAGAGCTATCATCGAAGGATTTCTATTTAATTTTGATTGTTTTAGATATTTGGATATATTTAAGAATCCTAGGTGTGCGCCTAGGATTCTTTTTTATTGCCTCTTTAAGTCATATCACAAATTTAAGGAGGTTTTATTAATGAAAAAGAGAATTAGTATTTTTATAGCTATGTTAACTTTGAATATTTTATTATTCTCTACAGTAGCTTTTGCTAGTGAAAATGTTGGAGTAGCAAATGCAAATAAGTTTGGTATTTGGACTATACTACCACCACTTGTTTCAATAGTTTTAGCTTTTATAACAAAGAATGTTGTTGTTTCCTTATTCTTAGGAACTATTATTGGATGTGTAATGCTTTATATTACAGATAGTAATATATTTATAGCTTTGATTCAGGGATTTATGGATTTTGTTAATAGAGTTTTAGAATCACTTGCAGATCCTTGGAATGCAGGTATTATTCTTCAGGTATTAGTTATTGGGGGAATAATTCATCTTGTTGGTAAAATGGGAGGAGCTAAGGCTATAGCTGAAGCTTTAGCTAGAAAAGCAAAGACAGTAAGAAGTGTTCAGCTTACTACTTTCTTACTTGGACTTGCAGTTTTCTTTGATGATTATGCAAATTCTTTAATAGTTGGACCTATAATGAGACCAGTTGCAGATAAGCTTAAGATTTCAAGAGAAAAACTTGCTTTTGTAATTGATGCAACAGCAGCTCCAGTAGCTGGACTTGCTATAATTTCAACATGGATAGGGCTTGAAGTTGGACTTATAGGAGATGCTTTTAATAGTATAGGACAATCTGTAGATGCTTTTGGAGTATTTCTTCAAACAATTCCATATAGATTTTATAATATTTTAATCTTAGCTTTTGTGCTTATTTCAGCTATAACTCTTAGAGAGTTTGGTCCAATGTATAAAGCAGAGCTTAATGCTAGAAAAGGGATAAGAAATAAAGAGGTAAGTTCACATTCAAAAGAGCAAATTGATGAAGTAATAAATGAATTAGAGCCAAAAGAAGGTGTAAAGCTTAGTATTTGGAATGCAATAATACCAGTAGGGTCATTAATAGTATTTTCACTTATAGCATTTTATTATAGTGGATATTCAACAATAATGGCTGGAGATGATACAGCACTTAAGGTACTTATTAATGAATCACCATTTGGATTTACAGCAATACAACAAACTTTCTCAAATGCTGATGCTTCAATTGCTTTATTCCAATCAGCTTTAATATCATCAATTATAACTATTGCTTTAGCAGTTGGAAAAAAGATATTTACACTTTCAGAAGCAATAGAAAATTGGATAGAAGGAATGAAGGGATTAGTTATTACAGGAGTAATTTTACTTCTTGCATGGAGTTTAAGTTCAGTTACTAAGGAAGTTGGAACAGCTCAATATCTAGTTGATATTTTATCAAATACAGTACCAGCATTTATACTTCCATCTATAATATTTATCTTAGGTTCAGTAATTGCTTTTGCAACTGGAACAGCATATGGGACTATGGGAATATTAATGCCACTAGCAATTCCACTTTCATATACAATTTCAAGTGGTGATATGAATCTTGTAATAATTTCAACATCAGCAGTTCTCACAGGAGCAATATTTGGAGATCACTGTTCACCTATTTCAGATACAACTATATTATCATCAACAGGAGCAGGATGTAATCATATAGACCATGTTAAGACTCAAATATTCTATGCAATTTTTGTTGGAGTAGTTGCAATATTATTTGGATATATACCAGCAGGACTTGGTTTAAATGTTTGGATAACTCTTATTATAGGAGTAGCAGTAATAACGATTTTCTTAATGATTGTAGGTAAAAGAGTTGATAAAGATGAGATAGGTACTAAGGTAGATGAAGATATAAGCGATAAGAATATCAAAACTTTATAATAAATATAAAAACCAGCTATTATTAGCTGGTTTTTTATTTAAAATAGATTTATTTTATCTTTCACGTCTTTTGCATCTTTTGGTGGGAAAATATATATGTTAATTATTATTGAAATTACTATCCCTACAAGTGTTTCAAATATTCTACTTATATTATAGACATAATTTGAGTAATCTCTTGTTAGTAATAAATTAGCTAAAAAAACTATACAAGCTATTGATACAGAACCTGGCTTATTTAATAAGGTACATATATATATCACTATTATAGATAGTCCAGTTATCAGTATAGTTTCAAACCAGAAATTACTGTAATAAGATAATAAGAATGTAGCGAATAAGCCAACACAACCACCTATTAAAGTTCCAATCATTCTATTTTTGCCCATTTTTAATGAATTTTCAAATGAGTCCCCCATACAAATAACGGCTGCTATGCAGGCATAAAATGATGAGTCAAATCCTAGGAGCTTTAACACCATAATTGATAAAAATATAGCTAGGGCTGTTTTTAAGTTTCTTGCACCGATTTTGGGGAGTTTGTATTTATCCATAAATATCCTCCTTTACACTTTATTTTATTATATCATATTAGTTTTAATTAAATTTTTATGAGTTGATATTATTAATGAAAAATAACAATATTTATAGAAAATTATAATTTAAAATTCAGATTAATGATAAAATAGAGGATGAAGGACTAAAAGGAGGTAATTAGGTGTTTTGCATGGATGAAACTGAAAAGGAAAAAAATAAAGCTTATTTTGAATTAAAGGAAAGTTCGAGAAGTTCATTAGAAGAGTATTATTATAATTGTTTAATTTTTGCTGCTTTTGCTATTGGGGCTTTTGTATTATATATTTCCGAGGGAATATCAAGAGGAATATTTCTAGTATTAGATTTAGCTCTTATGTTTAAACTATTAAAGAACCTTTGGAATTTAAAAAAGACTAAACAAAAGGAAAATTTAAATATAGAATATCAAATTAAGTACTTAAGAAATATTTTTACTTTTAATGTTATCATAATAGCTGAAGCTATTATAAGACATTTTCTAAATTTAAACATAGTTATAGTTCAATATTTAGCTATAGCAGTAGCTGTTTATGCTTCTATATTTTTAGTTCATAAGCTTTGGAAAATGTATATTAAAAAAGAGCATTATAATTCTATTGAAGCAGGGGAATATTATAAGGTTATCAAAAAGCAAAGTTCTAAACATAAGATATTTGTAATGATAACATTATTTTTAATATTATGTTTAGTAATCATCAATTTTATGAATATACTACCTTCAACTGCTTTAATTATATTTATGACTGTATGTTATGCCTTTTTACTATTTGTAGCTATTGATGCTAGATGTAATCTTTCAGTTCAGCATGAACTTTTAGAAAAAGGTGAAATATTTAATATAGAAGTACAAGAATTCTTTGAAGATCTTGATGAAGAAGATGAAGAATTAGAAGAGGATATTGAAGAAAATATAGAAGATAATTTTGAAGAAGAAAAATTAGAAAATGATTATACAGATATATTTGAAGAAAGAGAAAATACAATTTAAAATAGATTGACATTGTATCTTTAAAAAGCATATAATTTATATGTAAATGCTATGAAGAGAAGAGTAGTAAAGTGAAATGTGCAAAAGAGAGCTGGGGTGCTGAGAACCAGAGACAGGAAACTTTATGAAGATGGCCTCTGAGCTTGTTTTCTGAGGAATTTATTCTTAGGAAAATACGGGAGCAACCGTTATATTGCTAAAGTAATTAATTTTTGCATAGTGTGTCCAAAAAATATATTTATGCGTATTAATATAAACAATTGTCCAAATCTGTGCAAAATTTTTTTACTTATTGAGATAGTTTTAGTGATAGAACTATGAATTAGAGTGGTAACGCGTAATTAACGCCTCTATGGGATTTTCTCATAGAGGTTTTTTTATATAAAGATTTAGGAGGATAAGATGATGAGTAAGAAATTTTATATTACAACACCTATTTATTACCCATCAGCAAAGTTACATATAGGAAATACTTATACAACTGTAGCTGCTGATGCACTTGCTAGATTTAAAAGATTAACAGGATATGACGTTATGTTCTTAACAGGAACAGATGAACATGGACAAAAAATTCAAAGAAAAGCTGAAGAAAAAAATGTTACTCCAAAAGAATATGTTGATGAAATAGTTGCAGGTATAAAAGACCTTTGGAGCATGATGGACATTAAATATGATAAATTTATAAGAACAACTGATGATTATCATATGAAAACAGTTCAAAAGATATTTAAAAAATTATATGATCAAGGTGATATTTATAAGAGTGTTTATGAAGGACTTTATTGTACACCTTGTGAATCATTCTGGACAGAAAATCAATTAGTAGATGGAAAGTGCCCAGACTGTGGAAGAGATGTAGAACCAGCTAAGGAAGAAGCTTACTTCTTTAAAATGAGTAAATATGCTGATAGATTAATAAAGTATATTGAAGATAATCCACACTTTATACAACCAGAATCAAGAAAGAATGAAATGCTTAATAACTTCTTAAGACCAGGTCTTCAAGATTTATGTGTTTCAAGAACAAGTTTTAATTGGGGAATTCCAGTTGAATTCGACCCAGATCATGTAACTTATGTTTGGATAGATGCTTTATCAAACTATATAACTGCTTTAGGTTATGGTCAAGAAAATGATGAACTTTTCAAAAAGTTCTGGCCTGCTGATGTTCACTTAATAGGTAAAGATATTTTAAGATTCCATACAATTTACTGGCCAATTATGTTAATGGCTTTAGGAGAAGAACTTCCAAAGCAAGTATTTGGTCATGGATGGTTACTTGTTAACGGTGGAAAAATGTCTAAATCAAAAGGGAATGTTGTAGACCCAGTTGTTTTAATAGATGAATTTGGAGTAGACCCAGTTAGATATTATCTATTAAGAGAAATACCATTTGGTTCAGATGGATTATTTAATAATGAAACATTTATTAAAAAGACAAATTCAGACTTAGCTAATGACCTTGGTAATTTATTATCAAGAACAATAGCTATGGTTTGCAAATACTTTGATGGAGTTATTCCAGCACCAACAGCTAAAGAATCTATAGATGATGAACTTATCAATTTAGCTCTTGAAACTCCAAAGAAAGTTGAAGCTTACATGGAAAACTATAAGATTCCAGAAGCTCTTGCAAGCATATGGGAACTTATAGGTAGAGCTAATAAATATATTGATGAAACAATGCCTTGGATACTTGCTAAGGATGAAGAAAAGAAAGAAAGACTTGGAACAGTTATGTATAACTTAATGGAGTCATTAAGATTTGCATCAGTTTTAGTTTCTCCATTCTTGCCATCAACAAGCGAAAAGATAAATGAACAATTAAAGACAGATGTTATTAGTTGGGAAAGTCTTGCTAGCTTCGATGGAACAAAAGTAGGCGTAAAAGTTGAAAAAGGAGAAGTTATCTTCCCAAGAATTGATGTTGAAGCTAAACTTGCTGAGCTTGAAGAATTAAGATTAAAAGCATTAGCAGAAGCTAAAGCAGAAGTTAATGAAGAAGTAATAAAAAATCCTATTAAAGAAGAAATCACAATAGATGATTTTGAAAAAATAGATTTAAGAGTTGTTAAGGTTCTTGAATGTGAACCAGTTAAAAAAGCTAAGAAACTTTTAAAATTAAAAGTTGATTTAGCAGGAGAAGAAAGACAAGTAATTTCAGGAATAGCAATGCACTATAAACCAGTTGCTAAGGACGGAATAATCGCTCGCAGTGCTAGATTTGTAAATGATGGCAATGAAACAGTTCATTTAACTACAGCAATGAGCTTATCTTTAGATTTGCCAGATATGGATTACGATTGGCTACAATTTTCAGGAGCTTGGGCAAGAGAACGCCACTTAAAAGTCCGTAAATTAGAGCACCCGATTAAGGGTAATGCAAGGGATGTCAAGTGTAGGTAAGGTTCTTCGCGTTG
>Cebus_capucinus_imitator_PRJNA485217_SSR013__coassemble_533_pt1 | contig 10047 bp, 5 predicted proteins | sample Cebus_capucinus_imitator_PRJNA485217_SSR013__metabat2_low_PE_007 | metagenome-assembled genome bin Cebus_capucinus_imitator_PRJNA485217_SSR013 | reverse complement strand
ACTTTTAAAAGAAATTAGTAAAATAGTAGCCTTAAATCTTACAGGATTATCAGCTGTTTGTTTATTTTATTTAGCAGTACATACTAAAAGTTTTTTAAATCAAGGTTGGCTTGTAATACCTATGTTTATTATTGCAATGTATGTACCAGTTTTAATTTTATATTTTATTTATAGATACATAAGAAATAAAGATAGTAAAGATTTTTTTAGTAGTTTATTAATAATACTTATATCATCATTAGAATGGGCAACAACAGTAGCATTAATGTATTTAATTTTAGTACTTCTAGGAGTGAGGTTAGGATTTTATAAATTCTTACCAGTTTATATTGCATCAGCTGTAATAGGAATTTTAAGTATGATTCCTGGTGGAGTTGGTACATTTGACCTTACATTTATAACAGGACTTGAAGGACTTGGAGTACCAGTAACACAATCACTTATTATAATTTTACTTTATAGAATAAGTTATTATATAGTTCCAGCAGCTATAGGAATACTTTTATATATGCGTGATTTTGGTAAGAAAGTTAATTCTAAATATAATAATCTACCAGATCAAATTATTTCAAATATAGCATATCAATTCTTAAAACTTATTGTATTATTTACAGGTATAACAATGATGCTAACAAGTATAGACTCAAATCTTTTACTTAAGATTAGAGTTGTTGAGAAGCTATTTGGAAGCACAACACTAGGTTTTTCTAATGATTTAAATATATTAGTTGGATTTTTACTTATAATAGCATCATGTATGCTTAGATATAGAACTAAAACAATTTATAAGGCAACTATAATACTTATTTTAGTTGGAACAGTAGTTTTACTTTATATAGGATTATATATTGGTGAAGTACTTGTAGCTTTAATTGCTATATATACTTTATATAAGAGTAGAAAGATATTTTATAGAAAAAGTTTTATTATTACATGGAAAAATACATTAAGAGATATTGCTATACTTAGCTTATCATTTATAGGTTACCATGTAGTTTTACATTTCTATGTAAGATATACAAAAGATCATTTAGAAAGAATGTTATTTAGGGAACTTGGAAGAACAGCATTATTTATGTTTCTAATTGCTGTTGTTGTATATATAGTTATATTCTTTATAAATAAAGAAAAGAATTTCCCAACAAAGTCTTTCTATGATTATGAAGAGGATATAAATAGAATAGTTAGTGAATATAAAGGAAGTTCACTTACTCACCTTGTTTATTTAAGAGATAAATTTATCTATATGAATGAAGATAAGGATGTTATGTTCCAATATCAAATTTATGCAGATAAAATATTTGTTCTTGGAAATCCTATAGGTAATAAGGAAAAAATATTTGATGAGATTGAGAATTTCTATAGTTTTGCAGATTTATATGGATATACTTTAGTATTCTATCAAATAGAAGAGGATATGATAACTTATCTTCATTCTCACGGATATGATTTTATGAAGATAGGTGAAGAAGCTATGATAGATGTTGCTAGCTTTGAAGTTGTGGGAAATAAGATGAAGAGCCTTAAAAAATCAAGAAATAGAATGATCAAAGAAGGATATACTTTTGATATGATATTCCCTCCATATTCTAAAGAAACTATAGAAAGATTAAGAGAAATCTCAGATAATTGGTTAGGTGGTAGAAAAGAAAAAGGATATTCAGTTGGATTCTTTGATGAATATTATTTATCAAAAGAAGCGATTGGAGTAATAAAAGATGCTGAAGGTGAAATAAAAGGTTTTGCTAATATAATGAATATGTATGATAATGGAAGAAGCTTCTCAGTAGATCTTATGAGATTTGAAGGAGATTCAGCAGCAGGACTTATGGACTTTATGTTTATAAACCTTATAGAAAAAGGAAAAGAACAAGGTTATGAAAGATTTAATATGGGAATGGCTCCACTTGCGAATGTTGGTACTTCAAAGTATGCTTTCTTAAATGAAAAGGTTGCCCTTCAAATATATGAATACGGACAAATTTTCTATTCATTTAAGGGATTAAGAAGATTTAAGAATAAGTATACAAATAACTGGGAGTCTAGATATGTTGCCTACAGAAGAGAATCATCATTAATATTTACTATGATTCAAGCAGCCTTATTAGTAAGAAATAGAGGTGGAGAACCTGAAAGTATACTAGATAGAATTAAAAATATCTATTCTAATGATTAATCGTAATAATTTAGCTTATTATTTATTAAAAGTATAAATAAATCTTTTTTTCTAGGCAAAAGAAAGAATCTGTTATAAAATTAGTATAGAAAAAGATATAGTTAGAAAGGACTGAGCTATATGGAATTATTAAAACAAAAAATAAGAGAAGAAGGAAGAATCACAGAAGATAACATATTAATGGTTGATTCATTCTTAAATCATCAAATGGATGTTGATTTTATAGAAAAGATAGGTAAAGAGTTTAAAAATATATTTAAAGACGAAAAAATAGATAAGATTCTAACTGTAGAATCAACAGGTATAGCAATAGGAGCTTTTGTTGCAAGAGAGTTTGGTAACTTACCTTTAGTATTTGGTAAAAAGGTAGAAAGACTTTCAAGAGAAAAGGCAGATAAGGTTTTCCATTCAGAAATTTACTCATTTACAAAGCAAACAGTTTATAATGTTGTTGTAGATAAAAAATTTATAAAACCTGGTGAAAAAATTCTTATAGTTGATGATTTCCTTGCAAATGCTTGTGGAATATTTGGTCTTTTAGATGTAGTAAAACAAGCTGGAGCTGAAGTTGTAGGTGCAGGAATTGTTATAGAAAAAGGATTCCAAGATGGTAGAAAGCACTTAGAAAATAAGGGAATAAGAGTAGAATCATTAGCTATTATCGATAAAATAGAGAATAATAAAGTAATCTTTAGATAAACCTTATAAAAATTAAGGATTTATAAAAAAAAGAGCGATTTTAATGACAAATCGCTCTTTTTATTATATAATTTAATTAAAAATAATAATAAGGGGGAAATTGATGAAAGTTCTTAGTAAATATGAACTACAACAAATAGAGGTAATAGAAGCATGGAAACATGAGGGGATTGACTTTTTTGATAAAATAATGGCAACGATTACAATGCCTTTAGGAAAAGTTATAGAAAAAGTTGCTACTGAAAAAATAGTAAGGGGACTTTTAAAATTTACTTGGAATATAGCTGATAATTCTTTAGATTATAGAAGAATTGAGAAGGAAGCAAAAATAGAATCAATAAATCAATTAAAATTTGCAGAGCTTGAATTTTGTGATAAACTTGCAAAAGATGCTAAAAAGAAAGCAATAGGAATTGCTACAGCTCAAGGAGTAGCTGTAGGAAGTGTTGGTATAGTAGGACTAGCTGTTGATATACCTTTTATACTTTCAATTGCTCTTAGAACAATAATGAGAATAGGAGCAGCATATGGATATAAATTAGATAATGTCTATGAAAAAGAATTTGCTCTAGCAGTTCTTGGAGCTGGTTCTGTAAGGACTTTAAAACAAAGGGAAGAGGCACTTTCAATATTAAATAAGATTGAACATGTTATTGATGAAAAGTCTATAAAAAAGCTTGCAAATAAAATGGTTAATAAAACAGTTTCAAAAGAATTGAGTATAATAAGTGTTCATGCAGTAGAGCAAGAACTTGAGATAGAAATATCAAGAGAAATACAAATACTTTTATTTCAGGATAGAATATTTGATTATTTACCTATAGTTGGAGGGGCAATAGGAGCTGCTATTAATGCTAAATATATAAATCATGTTTCTAAGGCAGCAATTAGGCTTTATCAACATAGGTGGTTACTTGATAATGGGAGATTAGATCTTATAGATGGGAGAGGTTCATTAGTATCTGATATAGAAGCTGAGGTAATAATAACATCTATAGAAGATGATTTGGATATGTATGAAGAAGCAGAATAAATATTAGTTGCTTATAAGATAAAGAAGTAAGAAAAGAATTTATAAATTATGATAAAAAATTATTTAATAGATTAATATTTTAAACTTTAAGAGTGTCTCATAATAATATTATTTGATATTATGGGGCACTTATTTTAATTTTAATACTTCTTATATTATTGAATTTTATAGTTAGTGAATTAGTAGTAATATTAAATTTTTTTGATATAGAAATACTTATTAAATTAGTAACTAAATATATTACATATATTCGAATTAGACCAATTAAGATAATGTTTAAAATTAACAATATTACACTATTTTAAATGAATAATTAAATATAATAAGATTAATAATAGTAGATACAGTTAAATATGAAAATATACTTCACAAAAGAGTGGAGATAGTATATAATTAATTTCTGTAATAAATAAATATTTCGAAAAGTTTTCATTGGGTTAAGTCCGTTCCAATCTTCTTATTAACAAACATATACATAGCTGGAAACAGCAATGAACTTGACTTAACCCATAAATATTTATATAATTATAATATAATTAAAATTTAATAGAGCAATTGATTAGCGTTTAAATCTAATTACCAATCGTGGGGATGTTTTGGCTTCGACGGGGGTAAGATGGGTTTGATAAGCGAGTAGAGTGAAGCATGGAAACTCTTAAATCGACTATGCATTAAATATAAACGCAGAAGATAATTTTGCATTAGCAGCTTAATTTAGCGCTGCTCATCTGACCTAGGCTGCCCACGGTTTAGGACCCAGGTGTCATTTAAAGTGGGGAACCGAGCTTAGCAAAGCTTTGAGCTAAGAACGGAAGATATGAAGCTACCGAGAAAGAAGTTTGTCACTGGACGTCTTTTTAGGGAATTTTAAATCAGATGACTACACTCGTAGAAAGTCTTACTGGTCTGCTTTCGGACACGGGTTCGACACCCGTCATCTCCACCAGATAAAATAGAGTAATGGCAAGTACTTTGAAAATAAGTACATGCCATTATTTTTTTATATGGATAATTAATTTTAAAATATTAAAAAGGAGTTTATTTTAAGTTAATAATTAGAAGATATAATAGTGAAAATAATTGAGATTATATTTTTTAGTGTTTAAAGTAATATAGCTTTTTAGGGGGAAAGTGAAAAATGATAAATATATTAGTAGTTGAGGATGATAAGAATGCAAGAAGGTTATTAGAAGCAGTATTAAAGAGAGAAAAGTACTCAGTTTTTACTGCTGAAGATGGGATAAAGGCATTAGAGTTATTAGAAAGTCAGCATATAGATTTAATTATATTAGATATAATGATGCCTAATATGGATGGATACGAGTTTGTGAGGGAAATTAGAGCTTCGAATAGTATGATACCTATACTTATGGCTACGGCTAAACATTTGCCAGAAGATAAGAAAAGGGGATTTATAGTAGGAACTGATGATTATATGACTAAGCCTATTGATACTGAAGAGATGTTACTTAGAATTCGAGCACTTCTTAGGAGGGCACAAATTGTAAATTCTAGAAGGCTTGTTTTAGGAAAAGTAATTCTTGATTATGATACTTTAACTGTAACTCGTGAAGATAATAAACAAACTCTTCCTCAAAAGGAGTTCTATTTATTATATAAGCTTTTATCATATCCAGATCGTATATTTACTAGAATTCAATTAATGGATGAGATATGGGGAATGGAAACTGAAAGTGGTGATACTACTGTTAATGTTCATATAAATAGGCTTAGAAAAAGATTTTCAACATATCCAGAGTTTGAAATAGTAGCTGTTAGAGGTATTGGATATAAGGTGGTTAAAAAACATGAATAAATGGAAAAAGAAAATAGGACTAACCTTATCATATGCTATTTCACTTTTTATCATATTATCAATTACTATGTTTTTAACATCAATATTAGTATATATTTTATTATCAATTGGTATATTAAATAAAAATAATATACAAAAAATTATGGTGCTTCCTGGAGTAACATTAGTAGTATGTTTGATTATTGGAACTATAGTATCACTGATATCAAGTAATATAGTTTTAAAGAATGTTAGAAAATTTGTTGAAGAAATTAATAAACTTGCAAGTGGAGATTTTAATGCGAGACTTGATATAAAACATCCACCAGAGTTTAATTTGCTTTCAGAAAATTTTAATCGTATGGCAGAGGAACTAGGTGGTATTGAAGTTCTACGTACAGATTTTATAAACAATTTTTCTCATGAGTTTAAAACACCTATTATTTCTATAAAGGGTTTTGCTGAGATATTAAAATATGATGATCTTACAAAAGAGGAGAGAGATGAATATTTAGATATTGTTATAGATGAATCAACAAGACTTGCAGCTTTAGCAGAAAATGTTTTAAGTCTTTCAAAAATAGAGACTCAAAGTATATTGAAAGAGGTACAAAGTTTTAATATTAGTGAACAATTAAGATGTTGTATAGCTATTTTAGAATCAAAATTTATAAATAAGAATATTTCCTTAGATGTTGATATTATTGATTTAAATTATATAGGAGATAAGGAAATGTTTAATCAGGTATGGATTAATTTAATTGATAATGCTATTAAGTTTACTGATGAGGGAGGAGTAATAAAGATTACTATTAATAAGGTAGAGGATAATATAGTAATAAATATTAGGGATAGTGGATGTGGAATTATTAAAGAAGCTCTTCCTAAGATATTTGATAAGTTTTATCAGCAAGATATATCCCATACTACAATGGGAAATGGATTAGGCTTAACTATAGTAAAAAAAATAATAAACCTACATAATGGAACAATTATATGTAATAGTGTTTTAAATCAGGGAACAGAATTTAAGATTACTTTACCCATAAAATAATTATTAAATGATGTATATAAGCATATTAGCTTATATACATCATTTTTTGTAGAAAATAATTGAAAATTTTTCTAAAAAGTTTATTTTCAGTTAATCTTTCATTTGTATTATATAAGGTATCTTAATAAAAGAGGGGAGTTTTAGATATGTTAAAGATATTTAAAAATTTTACAGGAAAGGAGTGGGGATTACTTGCTATAAGTCTTATCTTTATAGTTGCACAGGTATGGCTTGATTTAGAATTACCTGATCATATGAGCAAGATTACAATGTTAGTACAAACACCAGGTAGTGAGATGAGTGAAGTTTTATCTTCAGGTGGAGTAATGCTATTGTGTGCGCTTGGTAGTTTAATAGCTTCAGTTATTGTAGCAGCACTTGCGGCTAAGATTGCAGCTAATTTTTCTGCAAGATTAAGAGAAAGAATATTTGATAAAGTTCAATCTTTTTCAATGGAGGAAATCAATAATTTCTCAACTGCTAGTTTAATTACTCGTTCAACTAATGACGTTAACCAAGTGCAAATGTTTATAGTTATTGGATTACAATTAATAATAAAAGCTCCAATACTTGCAGTATGGGCGATATTAAAAATAACAGGAAAAAATTATACTTTTTCTATAGCTACTGCAGTTGCTATTGGTGTTTTAATGATTATGGTTGGAATATGTGTAGTTATAGCTCTTCCAAAGTTTAAGAAGATTCAGCAATTAACAGATAATTTAAATCGTGTTGCAAGAGAGAATCTTTCAGGAATTCCAGTAGTGCGTGCATATAATGCAGAAAAGTATCAAGAAGATAAATTTGAGGATGCTAATACTGAGCTTACAAATGTTAATTTATTTGCAAATCGTGTTATGGCAACTATGATGCCTAGTATAAACTTAATTATGAATGGATTAAATCTTTCAATTTACTGGCTTGGGGCAATATTAATTCAAGGAGCTGGTTTAAGAGAGAGAATGACTTTATTCTCAGAGATGATAGTATTCTCATCATATGCAATGCAAGTAGTAATGGCATTTATGATGTTAGTAATGATATTTATTTTATTACCTCGTGCTACAGTATCAGCTAAGAGAATCAATGAGATATTTGATACAGAATTAAGTATTAAAAAGGGTACTTGTACTGAAGTTCCAATAGGAATTAGTGGAGAGATAGAATTTAAAAATGTTAGCTTTAAATATCCTGATGCTGATGATTATGTAATAAAGGATATTAACTTTAGTGCAAAAAGAGGAGAAACTATTGCTTTTATTGGGGCAACTGGTAGTGGAAAGAGTACATTAATTAATCTTATTCCACGTTTTTATGATGTTACTAAGGGAGAAGTTTTAGTTAATGGATTAAATGTTAAAAAATATGATGAAAAAGTACTTAGAAATAAGTTAGGATATGTATCACAAAAGGCAACTTTATTTGAGGGAACAGTTAATTCAAATATAGCTTTTGGAGATAATGGAAGATCACATATTTCAAAGGATGATGTTGTTTATGGAGTTTATGCAGCTCAAGCTTCTGAGTTTGTTGAAAAATTAGAAGGTGAATATGATTCACATATAGCTCAAGGGGGAATTAATCTTTCTGGGGGACAAAAGCAACGTTTATCTATAGCTAGAGCAATAGCAAGATATCCAGAAGTATTGATTTTTGATGATTCTTTTTCTGCTTTAGATTATAAAACTGATAGTAAGTTACGTAAATTCTTAAAGAAAGAAATTAAAGGAATAACTATTCTTATAGTAGCTCAAAGAATTAGCACAATAAAAGATGCAGATAAAATTATTGTTCTAGATGAAGGGGCTGTAGTAGGTATGGGGACACATAGTGAATTAATGGAATCTTGTGATGTTTATAAAGATATAGCATACTCACAGCTTTCAAAAGAGGAGTTAGATGAAGAGCAAGAAATAGTTTGTTCAGAAATTTCAGGAGAGGAGCTTGCATAATGAAGGAAAAGAAAAAATCAAAGCAATCAAAGCAACCAAAGCAATCAAAAGATTCATTAAAGAAATTAGTTAAATATTGTAAGGGTTATATGACAGTAATAATTATAGCTATTATAAGTGCAATTATTGGAACTATTTTAGCACTAATAGGTCCTGATAAACTTTCAGAACTTACAGATATTATTACAGCTGGACTAGCTAGTGATATTGATATAGATGCAATTACTTCAATAGGATTAACTTTAGTATTCATATATATAATAAGTACAGTATTGAATTTATTACAAGGATATATAATGGCATCAGTTACTCAAAGAGTATCTAAAAGTCTAAGACGTGAAATATCTATTAAGATAAATAAGCTACCTATGTCATATTATAATAATACTACAACTGGAGATGTATTATCTCGTATTACTAATGATGTAGATACAATTGGACAAACTCTGAATCAAAGTGTAGGTAACTTGGTAAGTGCTGTTTGTTTATTCCTTGGATCATTAATAATGATGATAAAGACAAATATATTACTTACAATCACAGCAGTAATAGCAACAATTATTGGATTTGCATTAATGATGCTTATAATGGGAAAATCTCAAAAGTATTTCTCAGATCAACAAAAATATCTTGGTAAAATTAATGGACATATTGAAGAAGCATTTACAGGTCATACTGTAATCAAGGCATATAATGCAGAAGAACAAATAGAGAATAAATTTGGTGATTTAAATATTAAGCTTAAAAATAGTGCATTCAAAGCACAATTTTTATCAGGGCTTATGATACCTGTAATGACTTTTATAGGTAATTTAGGTTATGTAGCAGTTTGTGTAGCAGGAGCAATGCTTGCAATTAATGGAACTATTTCATTTGGAGTTATTGTAGCATTTATTATGTATATTCGTTATTTTACACAACCACTTGCACAAATTGCTCAAGCAGCACAAAGTATGCAGTCTGCTTCAGCAGCTAGTGAACGTGTATTTGAATTTTTAGAAGCAGAAGAAATGGAAGATGAAAGTACAAAGCAAACAAGTTTAACTGATACAAAAGGTAAAGTAGAATTTAAAAATGTTAAGTTTGGATATGAAGGTACTGATAGAATTATTATTAATGATTTTTCAGCTAGTGCAAAACCAGGTCAAAAAATTGCTATTGTTGGACCTACAGGTGCAGGAAAATCAACATTAGTTAATCTATTAATGAGATTTAATGAAATAAATGCAGGTGAAATTTTAATTGATGATACTCCTATTAGTAAATTAACTAGAGAGAATATTCATGATTTATTCTGTATGGTGTTACAAGATACTTGGTTATTTGAAGGAACTATTA
>Cebus_capucinus_imitator_PRJNA485217_SSR013__coassemble_525_pt1 | contig 10205 bp, 7 predicted proteins | sample Cebus_capucinus_imitator_PRJNA485217_SSR013__metabat2_low_PE_007 | metagenome-assembled genome bin Cebus_capucinus_imitator_PRJNA485217_SSR013 | reverse complement strand
AACTATTTTATATAAAGGTTTAAAAGAATGTGGTGCAGACTTTAATTTTCATATTCCTGATAGAGAAAGTGAAGGGTATGGAATGAATTGTGATAGGGTAAAGATTTTAAAAGAAGAGGGGACACAGTTAATAATAACTTGTGACAATGGTATAGCAGCCTTTGAAGAAATAGAACTTGCTATGAATTTAGGAATGGATGTTATTCTTACTGATCATCATGATATTCAACTTGTGGAGAAAGAAAATGGTGAAAAAGAATTTATGGTTCCAAGTGCATATGCAGTTGTAAATCCTCATCAAAGTGATTGTAATTATAAATTCAAGTATTTATGTGGTGCTGGAATAGCATTTAAATTTATTTTGGCTCTATATAAAGAAATGAATATGGACATGGATAAGGCTATGAAGCTTATAGAGTTTTGTGCAATAGCTACAGTTTGTGACATTGTTGATTTAAAAGATGAGAATAGAATAATAGTTAAAAGAGGATTAGAATTATTAAATAACAGTGATAATATAGGTATTAATGCCTTAAAGAAAGCTTGTAATCTAGAGGATAAAAAAGTAACTGCTTATCATTTAGGATTTGTAATAGGGCCTTGTATAAATGCAACAGGAAGACTTGAAACAGCAAGTCTTGCAGTTGAGTTGTTAGTTACTGAAAATAAATTAAGAGCAGAAGAACTTGCAAAGGAACTTGTTGAACTTAATGAAAGAAGAAAAGAGCTCACTGAAAGAAGTGTTGAAGAAGTTATAGAACAAATAGAGAAAGAAAAACTTTATAATGATAAGGTTATACTAGTTTATAATTCTAATATACATGAGAGCATTGCTGGAATAGTTGCTGGAAGAGTAAAAGAAAGATACAATCTTCCGACAATAGTTATGACAAAGGGAAAAGATATGCCAAAAGGTTCTGCAAGATCAATAGAGGGATATGATATGTTTAAGGAATTATCAAAATGTAAATCTCTTATGGAGAAGTTTGGTGGGCACCCAATGGCAGCAGGACTTTCAGCAAAAGAAGAAAATTTACCCAAGATAAGAAAAATGCTTAATGATATTTGTGAATTAACAGATGAGGATGTAGTTCCTAAAGTAAGAATAGATGCACCTGTACTTTTAAATCAAGTAACTGTTGATTTAGTTTCAAGAATAGAAAAATTAGAACCTTTTGGGAAGGCTAATCCTAGTCCAGTTCTTGCAGCAAAATCAGTATTAGTAACAGGGATTCAAACAATGGGAACAGAAAAAACTCATTTAAAATTTGCTTGTTTAGATCTAAATACAAATAAGAGAATTCCAGCTTTATGGTTTAATATGGCTGATGAATTTCAAATAACGTTTGATGATAAATTTGGAATAGGAGCCTTTGAAAGAGCTAGTGCTGGTGGTTCAGTAAGATTTAAGATAGATATAATATACAAACCTTCAATTAATGAATTTAGAGGTAATGTTTCAACACAAATCATTATAAGCAATCTAAGACTTTCAGCATAAGTTTGTGAATAGATATATATTGAAATTAATTTAAAGTTTAAGTGTTGAAAATTTATTATTTCTATATTATTGTTGCATTTGAGAGAATATGATATATAATTTATAAGGATTCTGAAAGATGATAGAATTTTGTAGGTATATGTAATAAATAAATTGATTAATAGTATGAAAAAAATATAAGGAGATGAATATATATTGAGTAAGTATAAAATAATTATGACAGGTGGAGGATCAGCAGGACATGTTACTCCAAACCTTGCTTTAGTACCAAAACTTAGGGAACTTGGATTTGAGATAAAGTATATAGGAAGTAAAGATGGGATTGAAAGAGAAATAATAAAAAAAGAAGGAATCCCTTATTATTCAATATCATCAGGTAAGCTTAGAAGATATTTTGATGTTAAAAACTTTACTGATCCATTTAAAGTTGTAAAAGGAGTTGGAGATGCTCTTAGAATACTTACAAAAGAAAAACCAGATGTAGTATTTTCTAAAGGTGGATTTGTAACAGTTCCTGTTCTAATGGCAGCATCACTTAAAAAGATACCAGTAGTATCTCATGAATCAGATTTTACACCAGGGCTTGCTAATAAAATAGCTGCACCTTTCTGTGATAAATTATGTGTTACTTTCCCAGAAAGTTTAAAGTATGTGAAAGGTGATAAAGGTGTGTTAACAGGTACACCAATAAGAGAAGACCTTTTACATGGAAGTAAAGAAGAAGGAAGAAGATTCTGTAATTTTGCAAAGAATAAACCTGTATTATTAATAATAGGAGGAAGCTTAGGTTCAAAGGTTATTAATGATTCTATAAGGGATAATCTTAATAATTTATTAATTGGCTTCAATATAATTCATCTTTGTGGTAAGAACAATTTAGATGAAAGCTTAAAGGGAAGAGAAGGGTATCTTCAATTTGAATATATATCAGAAGAGCTACCACATTTAATGGCATATGCAGATGTTGTTGTTTCAAGAGCAGGTGCAAATGCTATATTTGAGCTTTTAGCATTAAAGAAACCTCATATTTTAATCCCTCTTTCAGCAAGAGCATCAAGAGGAGACCAAGTTTTAAATGCTAAATCATTTAAGAAATCAGGATATTCTATAGTTATAGAAGAAGAAGAGCTTACTAAAGAAGTTTTAGAAAGCAATTTAAAGAGTCTATATAACAATAGAGAAACTTATATAAAAAATATGGAAAAGAGTAATATGAGTAATGGTATTGATAATATTATTAATATTATTAAGTCAATTATTAAATAAAATTACTCAAGGGATATTAAGTATTTATAATATAAAATCAAGTATAAGTAAAATAATTACAGTAAATGCTAAAAATATACTGTAATTTAAAGGAATTTACTGTTTGATAAAACATATTACTAAGTTATATATTTAGTATAGTAGAAGTTGAATTATCATTTGTAAGTTATAAGTTTTATTTAATAATTATTATTTATTGATAATTATTTGTGAATATTTATAATTTATAATGTAATATGCATCTAAACTTGATATAATATAATAGATATATAGGTGACCTATTAAACTTGTTATATTTTATTTAGTATTGAAATAAATTTTTAGGAAAAGAGGAGAATTTTAATGGGAAAAAGATTAATGAAGACCATGGACGGTAATACAGCCGCAGCACATATAGCTTATGCATTTACTGATGTGGCAGCTATATACCCAATAACACCATCATCACCAATGGCAGAATATGTTGATGAATGGAGTGCAAAAGGAAGAAAGAATGTATTTGGACAAACAGTTAAAGTTGTTGAAATGCAATCAGAAGCAGGAGCAGCTGGTGCAGTACATGGATCTTTACAAGCAGGAGCTTTAACAACAACATTTACAGCTTCACAAGGATTATTATTAATGCTTCCTAACATGTATAAAATAGCAGGTGAATTATTACCTTGTGTATTCCACGTTTCAGCGAGAGCTTTAGCAACATCATCTTTAAGTATCTTTGGAGATCAACAAGACGTAATGGCTGCTAGAGCAACTGGTTTTGCAATGCTTGCAGAAGGTTCAGTACAAGAAGTTATGGATCTTGCAGCAGTAGCACATTTAGCATCACTTAAATCAAGAATACCATTTGTTAATTTCTTTGATGGATTCAGAACATCACATGAAATCCAAAAGATTGAAGTTATAGAATATGATGAACTTAAAAATATGTTAGATATGAACATGGTAGATGAATTTAGATCAAGAGCATTGAATCCAAATAACCCTGTAACAAGGGGAACAGCTCAAAATCCAGATATCTATTTCCAAACAAGAGAATCTGTAAATAAGTTCTATAATGATGTACCTGAAATTGTTGAAGGATACATGAAGGAAATTAAGAAACTTACAGGTAGAGAATATAATTGTTTTGATTACTATGGAGCAGAAGATGCAGAAAGAGTTATAGTTGCTATGGGATCAGTTACTGACCTTATAGAAGAAACAATTGATTACTTAAATGCTAAGGGAGAAAAAGTTGGTCTTGTTAAGGTAAGATTATTTAGACCATTCTCAGTAGAAAGATTAAGAAAAGCAATACCAAGCACAGCTAAGAAGATAGCTGTTTTAGATAGAACAAAAGAACCAGGTTCATCAGGAGAACCATTATACCTAGATGTTAAAAATGCATTTTATGGACAAGAAAATGCTCCTGTAATAGTTGGAGGAAGATATGGTCTAGGATCAAAGGATACACTTCCAGCTCACATTATGGCAGTTTATGAAAATCTAAATAATGAAACTCCTAAAGATGGATTTACAATATCAATAATTGATGATGTAACAAATACATCTCTTGAAGAACCAAAGGGTGCACATGATATTGATACAACACCAGAAGGAACAAAAGCATGTAAATTCTGGGGACTTGGATCAGATGGAACAGTTGGTGCTAATAAGAGTGCTATTAAAATCATTGGGGACCATACAGATATGTATGCTCAAGGATATTTCTCATATGATTCAAAGAAATCAGGTGGAATAACAATTTCTCACTTAAGATTTGGTAAAGATCAAATTAAATCACCATATTTAATAAATAAGGCTGATTTTATAGCTTGTCATAACCAATCATATGTAAAAACTTATTCAGTTTTAGATGGTCTTAAGAAGGGTGGAGTATTCTTATTAAATACAATTTGGACACCAGAACAAATTGAAGAAAAATTACCAGCTTCATATAAGAGATATTTAGCTGAAAATAATATTAAGTTCTACACAGTAAATGCTGTTAAGATAGCACAAGAAGTAGGACTTGGTGGAAGAATTAATATGATAATGCAATCAGCATTCTTTAAACTTGCTAATATTATACCAGTTGAAGAAGCTATTAAATATCTTAAACAAGCAGTTGAAACTTCTTATGGTAAGAAGGGACAAAAAGTTGTTGATATGAACAACGAGGCTATAGATAAGGGAATTGAAGCAATAGTTGAAATAACAGTTCCAGAAAGCTGGAAGAATGCTGTTGATAAAGAAACAGTAGTAGAAGCTAAGGTTAAACCAAGATTTATTACAGATATAGTTGAACCTATGAATAGATTAGAAGGAGACAAGCTTCCAGTTTCAGCATTTGACGGAATGGAAGATGGTACTTTCGAAGCGGGAACAGCTGCATATGAAAAGAGAGGTATCGGTATAAATATACCAGAATGGATCTCAGATAATTGTATCCAATGTAACCAATGTGCATACGTTTGTCCTCATGCTACAATTAGACCAGTTCTAATGACAGAAGAAGAAAAGAACAATGCACCAGCTGATACAAAATCAGTAGCTGCTAAGGGAATTAAGTCAGCAGAACCAATGCACTTCTCAATTACAATAAGTCCACTTGACTGTACAGGTTGTGGAAACTGTGCTCAAGTTTGTCCAGCTAAGGATAAGGCTTTAGTTATGAAACCACAAGCAAGCCAAGCAGAACAAGCTAAGGTTTGGGATTATTGTGTAGATGAAGTTTCACCTAAGGAAAACCCATTAAAGAAAACAACAGTTAAGGGAAGTCAATTTGAAAAACCATTAATCGAGTTCTCAGGAGCTTGTGCAGGATGTGGAGAAACTCCATATGCTAAGCTTGTAACTCAATTATATGGAGATAGAATGATGATTGCTAATGCAACTGGATGTTCATCAATTTGGGGTGGATCAGCACCTTCAACACCATATACAAAGAATCATAAAGGACAAGGTCCAGCATGGGCAAACTCATTATTTGAAGATAATGCTGAATTTGGACTTGGTATGTTCCTTGGAACAACTGCAATAAGAGAAAGACTTGCAAATAGAGTTAGAGATCTTATTGAAGAAGGTGTAGCAGAAGATTCTAAGGCTATATTAGAAGATTGGATTGCAAACCTTAATAATGGTGAAGGAACTAGAGATAGAGCTGAAAATGTAATAGCTGTTCTTCAATCAGAAAATAGTAAAATAGCTAAAGAAATTTTAGAAGAAAAAGATTATCTAATTAAGAGATCACAATGGATCTTTGGAGGAGATGGATGGGCTTATGACATCGGATACGGTGGAGTTGACCATGTTCTAGCTTCAGGAGAAGATGTTAATATATTAGTATTTGATACAGAAATATACTCAAATACAGGTGGTCAAAGTTCTAAGTCAACACCAGCTGCTGCAATAGCTAAGTTTGCTGCTTCAGGTAAGAATACTAAGAAGAAAGACCTTGGAATGATGGCAATGAGTTATGGATATGTTTATGTAGCTCAAGTTGCAATGGGAGCTGATAAGAACCAAGTTCTTAAGGCAATCTCAGAAGCAGAAGCATACCCAGGTCCATCATTAATCATTGCTTACTCACCATGTATAAGCCACGGAATTAAGCTTGGTATGGGTAATGCTCACTTAGAAACTCAAAGAGCTGTTGAATCAGGATATTGGGCATTATACAGATATAACCCAGCACTTAAGGATAGTGGAAAGAATCCATTTAGCTTAGATTCAAAAGAACCAAAGCTTGACTTTAAGGAATTCTTAATGGGTGAAGTAAGATATGCATCACTTGCAAAGGCTTATCCAGATTTTGCGGATAAATTATTTGCTAAGACAGAAAGAGATGCAATGGAAAGATTAGAAAACTACAAGAAACTTGCTGGTAAATAATTATAAATAAAAGGGATGTCTAATTTTTAGACATCTCTTTTTTATACTATAATTTAAATTTTTATTATATAAATTACCAGTAAAATCCCCGATTTTTAATAATAATAGAATAAAAAATAATAAATTTTGTTAAAAAGCTTTTAATAAATTCAATTTAAGGGTAAAATGAGAATATAATATTTCCACAAGGGAGGAAACAATAATGTCAGATAAAGAATTAAAAGAATGTTGTGGTGGACACGACCATAATCATGGTGAAGAAGGATGCTGTGGAGGACACGATCATAAGCACGGTGAAGAAGGATGTGGATGTGGACATGATCATGATCATGACCATGAACATTACGAAACAATGGTTGTAGATTTAGAAAAAGAAGATGGAACAACAGTTACATGTGAAATTGTTGATGCTTTTGAATATAAAGAAAATGGATATGCTTTAGTATTCAATCCAGAAGAAGAAGCAGTTTACTTATTCAAAGAAGTAGGCGAAGAAGGAGAACTTGAAGTTCCAGAAGAAGAAGAATTTAATGAAGTAACAAAATACTACGAAGAAAATATAGCTAAATAGTATTTTAAATATAGAAAGAGTTATCTCAAATGAATGAGATAACTCGTTTTATTTTTAATTATAAATATGTCAATTAACAAAAAATATAAATTTATTATATTAAGTTTTATTCAAAGTAAACGATAGTAAAAATGTTATATAAAAATTTATGATTCAAGTTGTAGATTAAATTTATTTAAAGCTTGAGCTTATAAGGAGTTTAATTATGAAGCAATGTAAAGTTTTAATATTTAATTTAAATTCTCAAAAATATGCTTTAGATATAGAAGAAGTTGAAAGAATAGTTTCTTGTAATAAGATAACTAGGCTTATTGATTCAGAATTTTATGTTGATGGAATTGTTGAATATGAGGGTGGAACTTTAACAGTTATTAATCTATATAAGATTTTTGATATGGAGGAAGTTGAGAGTTTAAAAGATGAGAAGATAATTGTAATAATAAACGAGAATCTTAGAATTGGAGTGAAAGTTGATTATGTTATTGAGGTTGCAAGTATAGATGAGAGTTTAATAGAACAGGCACCACCTTTAGCATTAAGAAATGAAAGAACTCCTATTAAGGGGATTATAAAAGAAGATAAAGAAATAATTGTATTACTAGATGGAAAAAAGATTTTTGGGCTAGATAAAGTAAAGGTATTGATGTAGGTGAGGTAATTTGAGTATTGAGAAAATAATAGGGATAGCTCAAAGTGGAATAGTAAAATCACCAGATAAGATACTTACAATAGGGCTTGGTTCATGTGTAGGAATTTCCTTGTATGATAGAGAAAATAAAATTGCAGGACTTGTACATATAATGTTACCTAGTAGCTATGAATTTAAAAATAATGAGAATAAGCTAAAATATGCTGATACAGCAATATCAATATTAGTAGAGGAACTAAGAAAGCAAAATGCTTATGTTGATAAATTAGAAGCAAAAATTGTTGGAGGAGCACAGATGTTTAACTTTAAAGATAGTAGAGCTTTAAGTGATATTGGACAAAGAAACATCATTGCCGTAGAAAAAAAATTAGAGGAGCTTTCTATTCCTATAGTATCAAAGGATGTTGGAGGAAATAAGGGAAGAACTATGATTGTAGATGCTTATACTGGAAGGGTTACTATAAAAGTTTTAGGTAAGAAGATTAAAGAAATTTAGCTTTGGGGGAGTTAAAATGATTAATGGAGTCAGGGAGGATAAAGTTAATAAGCTTTTAAATGATTTAAAGGGAAGAGTAATAAGAGCCATAGTTATCGGAGCATCTACAGGAGGACCAAAAGCCTTAGATGAAATAATAACTAAGCTACCAAGAGATATAGGTGTTCCTATATTTGTTGTACAACATATGGCTGAGGATATGATAAAGACATTTGTAACTCGTCTAAATAAGAAAAGTGATATTACCGTTAAAGAAGCAGAACATGGTGAGAGAATTCGGAAAAATATTGTTTATATAGCTAAAGGTAATTATCATATGGAAGTTAGTAATTTAGATAAGATAATTTTAAATAAGGATGAAACAGTTCATGGAGTTAGACCAGCTGTTGATAATTTATTTAAAAGTTGTGCAAAGGTCTATAGAGATTCTCTTCTTTCTATAGTTCTTACAGGAATGGGCAAGGATGGTGCTGCAGGAACTTTAGAAGTTAAAAATAAAGGTGGGTATTGCATAGTGCAATCTGAAGAAAGTTGTTTAATTTATGGAATGCCTAAAGCTGCTTTTAATACAGGGGCAGTAGATTTATCTTTAGATATAGATATTATGGCTGATGTCATAGTAGAATCTATTAAAAAGTAGGTGTGATGATTATGGATTTTAAAGATTTTTATAGATGGGCTTATAGATATTTTGGATTAGATTTAAATGCTTATAAACAAGCACAGCTTACTAGAAGAATAGAAAATCTTATGAATAGAATTGGAGTTAAGGATTTAAGAGAATATATAAATATTCTTGAAAATGATAAAGAAGAAAAACAAAAATTTTTAGATTTTATAACTATAAATGTTACAGAGTTTTTTAGAAATCCTAATTTATTTGAAGAATTAGAGAATTTACTAAAAAAAGAGTACTTTTCTAAAGATAAATCAATAAATATTTGGAGTGCAGCCTGTTCAATAGGCTGTGAACCATATTCAATAGCTATGATTTTAAAAGAGAATAATATAAAAAATTACAATATTATTGCTACTGATATAGATCAGACTATACTTGCTAAGGCGAAGGAAGGGATTTATTCAGATTTAGAAATTAAGAATATGAATAAAAAATATTTAAAGTATTTTACTAAAAGAGATAGTAAGTATTTTTTAAATGATGAAATAAAAAGAATGGTTAAGTTTGAAAAAGCTGATTTGATTTTAGATAAGTATAGAAAAAATTTTGATTTGATTCTTTGTAGAAATGTAGTTATTTATTTTAATACAGAAACTAAAAATAGAATTTATAAAGAATTTAATAAATCACTTAATGATAGAGGTTTGCTTTTTATAGGGGCAACAGAATGCATATATAATGCAAATCAACTTGGGTTTAGAAAGAATTCTACATTTATCTATAGAAAAGTTTAGAAAGGAGGATAGAGATGGAGACAAGCCAATATTTATCAATGTTCCTTGAGGAATCAAGAGAAAATTTACAAGTATTAAATGATTGCTTATTAGATTTAGAGCAAGAGCCAGATGATATAGATAAGATTGCACAGATATTTAGAGTTGCCCACACAATTAAGGGGATGGCTGCTACTATGGGATTTAGTGCTATAGCAGAGCTTACACATAAGATGGAAGATGTACTTTCTAAGTTTAGAGATGGTGAATTAAAAATAAGTAAGGATGTTGTCACTATACTTTTTAGATGTTTAGATAATTTAGAAAGAATGGTTGATGATGTTGAACTTGGTGGAGAAGAAGAATTTGAAATAGAATCTATGATTAAAGAGTTGGAAGCAGTAACAACTACAGTAGAAAAAGTTGACCTGTATTCGGCAGGCGGGACCGGACTTAG
>Cebus_capucinus_imitator_PRJNA485217_SSR013__coassemble_513_pt1 | contig 10593 bp, 9 predicted proteins | sample Cebus_capucinus_imitator_PRJNA485217_SSR013__metabat2_low_PE_007 | metagenome-assembled genome bin Cebus_capucinus_imitator_PRJNA485217_SSR013 | reverse complement strand
AGAGAGCTTTCAGAAAATATATCAAAAACTTTTATGAAAAATGAAAAATATAAGTTTAAAAAAGTTAATTTATGGCAAGAGTCTAAAGAGGATATAGGTTTGTATATTGAGCAAGGAGTTGTAAGTTCTAGCTTATTTAAAAATAAAAATATTTCAAGCTTTGTTATAAGTGAAGATAAGCATTTAATAATTATGATAAATGGTGAAAATCATATAACTGTTAGATTGAGAGCAGATAAAGCAAAATTTAAAGAGCTATATGAAGAGGCAAAATATATTATGGATTTTATTGAACAAAATTTTGATATAGCCTTTCATGAAAAGTTTGGATATTTAAATTCTTCAATAAATAATTTAGGAACTGCGTTTAGAGTAAGCTCGGTTATACATTTACCTATTTTAAATAGAAAAAGGAGCATAAACCAACTAAATGATGAGTTAAACCAGGTAGGACTTTGTTTAGAAGATATTTATGTTAATGAGAATATAGGTATTTCAAATCTTTATAGGGTTTATAACAAAGTGACAATAGGGATTAGGGAAGAAGAAATTTTAAATGATATTGAAGCTATAACTTATCAATTAGTGATGAAAGAAAAAAATGTTAGAAAAAAATTTCTTGAAACAGATAGAGAAGAACTTGAAGATAAAATTTTTAGAGCAGAAGGTATTTTAACTAATGCAAGAAAGATAACATTTAGAGAAAGCTTAGGGTTATTATCTATGATAAGACTAGGTGTAGAGATGGATATGATAAATAATTTATCTATAGGTGATTTAAACAGTCTATGTATTTTAATCCAACAGAATAATATTTATAAAATTGTAGGTGAGAAACTTACAGAGAATAAGGAGAATATAAAAAGAGCTTGGATTTTAAGAAAGACTTTGGGTAAAAGTGAAATGTAGAAGGGAGAATTTAAATTTTATGTTTTTTGATAGGTTTACAGAAGAGGCGAGGTGTGTAATAGAAGAAGCAAAAAATGTTTCTAAGGAATTAAAACATGGCTATGTAGGAACAGAGCATATTTTGCTTGGTATTCTTAATACTGAATGTAAAGCTGGGCAGCTTTTATTTAATATAGGAATAACTACTGAAGATGTATATAATCTTATTAAAAATTATATAGGAGTTGGAGATATTGACTACAATATGTTAGATAGTCCTTTAACACCTAGAACTAAAAGAGTACTTGAAGAAAGTATCCTTGAAGCAAAGAAAGTTGGTTATCAGTATTCTTCAGCTGAGCATATATTATTAACTCTTATAAAAGATAAAGAAGGCGTAGCTTATACAATACTTAATAACCTAGATGCTAATTTAATAAAGCTTAAAAAAGACTTGAAGGATTATATGGGTACTGAGTATACAATAGTAGATACTAAGAATAAGATAGATGAGAGAAAGAGAAGAGAAAAAGATAAAAAAGAAATTCCTGTTCTTTTAAAGCATGGTGTTGATTTAACAGGTATGGCTATGGATAATAAATTAGATCCTGTTATTGGAAGAGAAGATGAAACACAGAGAGTTTTAGAAATTCTTTGTAGAAGAACTAAGAATAATCCTTGTCTTATTGGTGAGCCTGGAGTTGGAAAAACTGCTATAGCAGAAGGGCTAGCACAAAGAATAATAGATGGTAGTATTCCAGAAATTTTAAAGAATAAAACAATAATTTCTTTAGATTTAACTTCTATGGTTGCTGGAGCTAAATATAGAGGAGAGTTTGAGGATAGACTTAAAAATGTTATAAAAGAAGTAAAAAAGAATCCAGATGTAATTTTATTTATTGATGAAATTCATACTATAGTAGGGGCCGGTGGGGCAGAAGGAGCAATAGATGCATCAAATATTTTAAAGCCTGCCTTAGCAAGAGGCGAGATTCAATGTATAGGAGCTACTACTATTGATGAATATAGAAGACATATAGAAAAAGATACAGCTTTAGAAAGAAGATTTCAACCTGTTGTTGTTGGCGAACCAAGTAAAGAGGATAGCCTTTTAATATTAAAAGGTTTAAAAGAAAATTATGAAAACCATCATGAAGTTCATATTACTGAAGAGGCATTAGAAGCAGCGGTTGAGTTATCAGTAAAATATATAAATGATAGGTATTTACCAGATAAGGCTATTGATCTTATAGATGAAGGCTCTTCAAGAGTAAAAATAGAAAGTCTTAAAACACCAGCATATTTAAAAGAAGTTGAAGAAGAACTTGCTAGTTTAACTAATAAAAAAGATAGAGCAATTTTAAATCAGGAATTTGAGAAGGCAGCAAGTTTTAGAGATGAAGAAAAAAATTTAAGAATAAAATTAGGTAGTCTAACAGAAGAGTGGAAGTTAAAGAAAAATAGTGTTAAAGAAATAGTTGATGTGAATGATATTGCTAGTATAGTAGCTAGATGGACTAAGATACCAGTTGAAAAGCTTACTCAAAAAGAAGCAGATAAGCTTTTAAATCTTGAGGATAGCTTATCAAAGAAAGTAATAGGACAAAAAGAAGCCATAGAAGCTATATCAAAGGCTGTTAGAAGATCTAGAGTTGGATTAAAGGATGAAAAAAGACCAGCAGGTTCATTTATATTCTTAGGTCCTACTGGAGTTGGGAAAACAGAACTTAGCAAGGCTTTAGCGAGTAACCTTTTTGGGGATGAAAGTCATATGATTAGAGTAGATATGTCTGAATATATGGAAAAACAAGATGTTTCAAAGCTTATAGGATCCCCCCCAGGGTATGTTGGATATGAAGATGGTGGTCAATTAACAGAGAAAGTTAGAAGAAATCCATATTCAGTAATTCTTCTAGATGAATTAGAAAAAGCGCATCCAGATGTATTTAATATACTCCTTCAAATGTTAGAGGACGGTAGACTTACAGATTCTAAAGGAAGAGTAGTTAGTTTTGCTAATACTATTATAATTATGACTTCAAATTTAGGAGCTCACACTATTAATAAGCAATCAAGAGTTGGGTTCTCTATAGAAGATGATAAAAATGATGATGAATATCAAGAGATGAAAAATAAAATAATGGGAGAACTTAAGAAAAGTTTTAAGCCAGAATTTTTAAATAGAATAGATGATATAATTGTATTCCGTTCATTATTAGAGAAGGATCTTTTAGATATAGTAGATTTAATGCTTAAAGAAACTAAGAAGAAACTTAGAAATAGAGAAATTCATTTACATTTTAGTGATGAAAGTAAAAAGTTTCTAGTAAGCAAAGGAACTGATCTAAAGTATGGAGCAAGACCTTTAAAAAGAGTTATAACTAAATATTTAGAAGATAAACTTAGTGAAGAAATTTTACTTAAAAATATAAAAAGTGGAGATTCTATAGATGTTATTGTTGAAGATGGTAAACTTAACTTTAAAAAAAGAATTTAAACTTTGGAAATACTGATAATACTATTATAGATTAGCATAAAATCTAATAGAAAATAATAATTGGATGTATTATAGCCCTTGTTTTAAGAAAGTCTATAAACGAGGGTTTTTTATTTATGTAAATATTTTATTAAAAAGTTGTTGCATTTTGCTAGAAAAGTGATATAATAATATCAAGACATACCCTTGGGGGGTATATTGGATTAGGATTGGAATTAAATTAAATTATAGAGTTAGAGTTTAATTTATTTGCAAAGGAGGTTTAGCATGTCTAAGCAAGTAAAAGATATAGATATGATAGTGGTTGGTTCAGGACCAGCAGGTCTTGCGGCAGCAATTTATGCAGCAAGAGCAAATATAAGTGTATTAGTATTAGAAGATAAATATATAGGTGGTCAAGTAAAGACAACTTATGCAATTGAAAATTATCCAGGATTTAAAACAATAACTGGAGAAGAACTTGCTACTAGAATGCAAGAGCAAGCAGAAGATGCAGGAGCAGAAATAGAAGAATTTGATTCTATTATAAGCATGGATCTTAAAGATGATGAAAAGATAGTTGAAACTGAAGATTTTATATACAAGCCTAAAGTTGTAGTAATTGCAACTGGTGCAGGTCCAACATTATTACCAATAAGTAATGAACAAAAGTTCTCAGGAAAAGGAGTTCATTATTGTGCAGTATGTGATGGAGCTATGTATAAAGATGAAGTTGTTGGAATAGTAGGTGGAGGTAATTCTGCACAGAAAGAAGCCTTATACTTATCAACACTTGCAAAAAAAGTATACGTTATAAGAAGAAAAGACTTCTTCCATGGTGAGAAATCAGTTATAGAAAGAATGTTATCAAATGATAAGATAGAAGTTCTTTATAACTGGGATCTTGTAGATGTAGAAGGAGAAAATTTAGTAAATAGAGCATTAATAAAAAATGTAAAAACAGGGGAAGAAAAAGAGCTTGAACTTCAAGCAATATTCTCTTCAATAGGAAGAACTCCTAGAACAGAGCTTGTTAAAGAGCAAGTAAAGGTAAATGAGTATGGATACATTGAAGTTGATAAACGTAAGAGAACAAATATTGAAGGTGTTTATGCAATAGGAGATGTTACAAATACTGAGTTTAGACAAATTACAACAGCTGTTTCAGATGGGACAATAGCAGCACTTGATGCAGCAGAGTATATTGAAAGTAAAAAAGCAGAATTAAATTAGTATTATGGGGTGTTATATAGAATGGTAAAGGTTTATTCAGTAGAATGGTGTGCACCATGCAATAAGTTAAAAAAATATTTAACAAAATTAGGTGTAGAATATGAGGTAGTAACAGTAGCAGATGAAAAAGAAGCTAGAGATGAAGTTTTAAGAGTCTCAGGTCAAAGATCTGTTCCAGTTTTAACAATAGATGATAAGGTAATTGTAGGGTTTGAGAAAGCGGAAATAGATGAAGCATTAAAAACTTTACAATTAAACTAAAGGAGGTTTACCATGAGTAGATTAATGAAAAATATCGTAGATGGAGAATTCTACGAAGCAAAAACTAATGATATTTTAGAAGTAAAATCACCAGTAGATGGTTCAGTAGTTGGTTCAGTTCAAGCATTAAGTCAAGAAGATGTTGATTTAATAATGGATTCAGCTAAAAAATCACAAAAGTACTGGGCAGAAACAACAATAGCTGAAAGAGCAGAAATATTATATAAAGCAGCAGATATATTAATGGAAAGAAAAGAAGAACTTGCAAAGATTTTAGTAATGGAAATTGCTAAAGACAAGAAAAGTTCATTATCAGAAGTTACAAGAACAGCTGATTTCTTAAGATTTACAGCAGATGCTGCAAAATCAATTGAAGGACAAAGTATTCCTTCAGATAGTTTCCCAGGATTTAATAAGAGAAAGATTTCTTTCGTAAGTAGAGAACCTTTAGGAGTTGTACTTGCAATTTCACCATTTAACTATCCAGTTAACTTAGCAGCATCAAAAATAGGTCCAGCTTTAATGGCAGGAAACTCAGTAGTATTCAAGCCAGCTAGCCAAGGTGCTTTAAGTGGATTATTCCTTGCTGAAGTATTTAAAGATGCAGGAGTGCCAGCTGGAGTTATAAATACTATAACAGGTAGAGGTAGCGTAATAGGAGACTACTGTGTAACTCATGAAGCAGTTGACTTTGTTAACTTCACAGGAAGTACACAAGTTGGTAGAAGAATTTCTAAGATAACAGAAATGACACCACTTCTAATGGAGCTTGGTGGAAAAGATGCTGCTATCGTATTAGAAGATGCAGATTTAGAATTAACAGCAAAGAATATAGTTGCAGGAGCATTCTCATATTCAGGACAAAGATGTACAGCTGTTAAGAGAGTTCTTGTTATGGAAAGCGTAGCAGATGAACTTGTAGCAAAAGTTACAGAAAAGATTAAGGCATTAAAGGTTGGAAACCCATTAGAAGTTGAAGATGCAGCAGTAGTTCCATTAATAGATTCAAAAGCAGTAGATTTTGTTGAATCATTAATGAAAGATGCAGAAGCAAAAGGAGCTAAGCTTGTAATTGGTGGACAAAGAGAAGGAAACTTAATCTACCCAACTCTTTATGATAATGTAACAACAGATATGGATCTTGCTTGGGAAGAACCATTCGGACCTGTTTTACCAATAATAAGAGTTAAGAGTAGAGAAGAAGCTATTGATATAGCTAACCAATCAGAATACGGATTACAATCATCAGTATTTACTCAAGATATAAATGAAGCATTCTACATTGCTAAGAGATTAGAAGTAGGAACAGTTCAAGTGAATAATAAGACAGAAAGAGGTCCAGACCACTTCCCATTCTTAGGAGTTAAGTCATCAGGTATGGGAACACAAGGTATTAGATATTCAATCGAAGCTATGTCAAGACCTAAGGCAACTGTTGTTAATATAATAGAATAATATATGTTTAAAAGAGGTTATCTAGAAGATAACCTCTTTTTTTATCTGTAAGTATATTTTTTTATTTAAAAGAAATAAAAAAACAATTAAAAAAAATTGTTTTTTTCTAAAAATTCATTTTTTCTTAACAAATTTTTTATAATATGTTATATTAGAGAGATTATGAATAACTTAAGATTAGGGAGGCTATAGTTATGAAGAGCAAGGTAAATACTGATGTTCTTATTTTAGGTGGTGGAGTTGCTGGAATAACAGCAGCTACATATACTATGAGGGCAAATGTAAAAACTATTGTCTTAGAAAAAAATTATATAGAAGATAAAGAAGAATTAGAAGAAGAGTTAGGAAACTGTCCTACATTTATATCTTTACCAAGTCCAGAAATTTTAGATGTTATGAAAAAACAAATTAGTCTGGATGGGGGGGAATTTGCTAATTATAATAATATTGAAAAAATATTTTTAACTGATGATAATAAAATCATTGAGACTGAAAATGAAATTTATATTGCAAAAACTGTTATTGTAACTACAGGAGTTAATATTATTAAAATTCCTATAAAAAGTGAATCTACTTTTAGTGGAAATGGAATACATTATAGTGCACTAATTGAACTTGAAAAATATAGAGATAAGGTAGTTGCAACAGTTGGTGAAGGGGACTTTGCTTTAGAGGAAGCTTTATATTTAGCACAAACAGCTAAAAAGGTTTATGTTATAAGAAAAGCAGATATTCTTAAGGGTAAAAGAAATTTACTTAAGGAAGTAAGTGAAAATAAAAAAATAAAAATATTATATAATACAGAATTATTAGACGCATATGGATCAACAAAATTAGAAGGTATTTATATAAAGAATATATTAGAAAATAAAGAGAGAAAATTAAAACTTGATGGGTTATTTGCTTATATGGGAAAGAAACCTAAAGTTTTTGATGTAAAAAAATATTTAGATTTAAGTGCTGATGAATATATAATAGTTGATGAGTTAATGAGAACAAATGTTGAGGGAGTTTTTGCAGCAGGTGATGTTGTAGAAAAATGCTTTAGAAATATATCAAGTTCAGTTGCAGATGCAACAATAGCAGCTTTGTCAGCTACTAAATACTTAGAATCATTAAAATAAAAACTGTGGATAACTTTTTGAAAAGTTATCCACAGTTTTTATTTTAGTTAATTTATTACATAGAAAAAAGCCATTTAAATATAAATGGCTTTTTTATTAGTTATTTAAAGCTTCGTTTATAGCTTCTTTATCGAATCCAACAATTATTGTTCCGTTGATATCTAAAACAGGAACTCCCATTTGCTTACTCTTAGAAACCATTTCTTCTCTTGCTTGTAAATCTTCTTGAACATTGTATTCTGTGAAGTCTACATCCATTTTCTTTAAATATTGTTTTGCTTTATCACACCATGGGCATATTGGTGTACTATATACTTTTATCATTATAATCACCTCATATTTTATATTTATATTATATTCTTATAACTATATTTATATTATAAGTTTAAAACTTTGTCTATAGCAGATTTGTTAAAATCTACAAGTAAGATTCTAAGAATATATAAAACATTTAATAAGTATTTTTGTTTTCATTATTTCTATAGTTAATGTAAATTTTACGAATCCTGAAATTTTCTTATTAATCATTTATTTTATATATTTATTCATCATATGAGTATTGGAAAATGCATATGATGAAATGTATCTTTAAATATATTATAATATTGAATTTTGTTATTTTGATGGAGATTTTTTCTCTAAGTATTCATTAAGTATAAAGTTACTTATTATATCAGTAGAATTATAATCAAAAATGCTTGAAATAGATATATTGTTTTTACAACGTAAAGGGTTTTTATTAATTTTAGTGTCTTTAAAAAAATTAATTTGTATATCCATGTTACTGACTCCTTGCGCTTTATTTTTATTATCTATATAAAGTAGATAAAATATTCACTTATTTTAAATAATAACTTTTTATTGAGTTAAGAATTTGTTAATAAAAGTTAACTGGTCTAGACATGTTAGCTAGTAAAAAAGTATAATTTTTATTAGGAGGGTAATTTATGATAGATAAGGGGAGTCTAGTTCCAGCATATATTCAATTAAAAATGATATTATCATCTCAAATTGAAGCTGGTGTTTGGAAACAAGGTGAATGTATATCAAGTGAAAGAGAGCTATCAGAGATTTATGGAATTAGTAGGATGACAATAAGACAAGCTCTTGCTGAATTAGTTCAAGAGGGAATACTTATTAAAAGAAAAGGAAAAGGAACCTTTGTATCTGATAGTAAATTTACTCAAAAGAATATAATGAGTTTTTCTGAAATAATTAAAGAAGCTGATAAAAAGCTTGAGAATGTAATTCTAGATTTTAAAATTATAAATACCCCAAAAGAATTAAAGTCTATATTTAATGAAGATAAGTTATTTTTTATAAATAGAAATAGAGTTGTTGATAATGAAGTTATTGCAAATGAGGTTATATATATGCCATATAGTTTGGGTAAAACTTTGACCAGAAAAGAACTAAAGAACTCTATTTATAAGTTTTTAGAGAGTATTAATCAAGGGGTTAGTCATTCGGAGTCTACTATTAATTCAATCTTATGTAATGAAGAATATAGAAAACTTTTTGAAATTAATGTAGATTTACCTCTGTTAAAAATCGATAATAAAGTGTATAATTATTCGCGTAGACTTTTATTCATAGAGTCTGCAGTTTACAGATCAGACAAGTACACTTTAGAAATAAATATTTCTAAGAAGAGAGGGATGTAAAAATGAAAGTATTAATAGTTAAAAATTATGAAGAAATGAGTAAGAAGGCAGCTGAATTCATGGCTGAATTAGTTAATGAAAAGCCAGAAGCTATTTTAGGACTTGCAACAGGTGGAACACCAGTTGGAATGTACAAAGAATTAATAGAAATGAACAAAGCTGGAAAGGTTGATTTCTCAAAAGTTACAACAGTAAACTTAGATGAATATGTTGGACTTGCTGGGGATCATGAACAAAGTTATAGATACTTTATGAATACAAATCTTTTCAATCACATAAATGTTAATAAGGATAAGACATTCGTTCCAAGTGGTCTAGCTGAAAATATTGAAGAAGAATGTAAGAAATATGATGAAAGAATTAAAGAACTTGGTGGAATAGACCTTCAATTATTAGGACTTGGTGGAAATGGACACATTGCTTTTAATGAACCAGATAATCACTTAGTAGTAGGAACTCATTTAACAGGTTTAACACAAGATACAATAGATGCTAACTCAAGATTCTTTGAATCAGCAGATGAAGTTCCAAAGACAGCTGTAACAATGGGACTTGGTGGAATCATGCAAGCTAAGAGAATATTACTTATAGCAAGTGGAGAAGGAAAGGCTGATGCTGTAGAAGCTATGATGAATGGAAAAATCACAACAGATTGTCCAGCATCAATGTTACAAATGCATAGAGATGTTACTATAATAGTTGATGAAGCAGCAGCAGCTAAATTAGCTAAGTAGTTTTAAAAAAAGGATGTCTATATATGACATCCTTTTATTTTGTTTAAATATTACTTTAAATTAAAAAGTTAATTATTTTTAACTAAATTTATTGATATTTACAAATAAATTGTTATTGTATTATAGTTATATGTTATTATAATATTAGTTTAATTAATGAAAATATCAAATATGGAGTTGATATAATATGGCTAAGATAAAAACCACTTTCCATTGTCAAGAATGTGGCTTTGAATCACTAAAATGGATGGGCAGATGTTCTAGTTGTGGAAAATGGAATACAATGGTTGAAGAAATAAAAGAATCACCAGAAAAAAGTAAAAAATCCTTAGTTAATATAAGCGAAAAACTTTCTTCTTTAAGAAAGTTAAATGAAATTAAATCCGGTGAAAAAGAAAGATATGATACAGAAATATTAGAATTAAATAGGGTTTTAGGTGGTGGACTTGTTAGAGGTTCATTAACTCTTATTTCAGGAGCACCTGGAATAGGAAAATCAACACTACTTTTACAAACAGCTAATAATATGTGTAAGAAATATGGAAAGGTCTTATATATATCAGGGGAAGAGTCTGAAGAACAGATTAAAATTAGGGGAGATAGATTAGGAGTTACAGCAAATGACTTATATATAGTATCAGAAACTAATTTAGATGTTATAGAGGCTTATATAAGTGAGCTTAATCCTGTATTTGTAATAATAGACTCTATACAAACAGTTTATAAAGAAGGTATAAGCTCTGCACCAGGAAGTGTTT
>Cebus_capucinus_imitator_PRJNA485217_SSR013__coassemble_512_pt1 | contig 10678 bp, 12 predicted proteins | sample Cebus_capucinus_imitator_PRJNA485217_SSR013__metabat2_low_PE_007 | metagenome-assembled genome bin Cebus_capucinus_imitator_PRJNA485217_SSR013 | reverse complement strand
TAATAATATTAGTTTCTTTAATATTAATAAAAATAGTAATTAAATTAGTTTTAGGCTTTGAAGTTCCAAGTATAGCTAGTGAAGTAGGGAATGCTCTTTTAGTTCTTACTGTAGTTACTATATTTACTAAAAGTATTGTTAATATAATAAAATATATTAAGATTACAACAATTAAATATATTTAAAATTTTTAGAGGTGAAATTTATATGAAAAGTATATATTACTATAATACTAAAATAGGTAGAATTGCTATTATTGAGAATAGTGGGGGAATCACTAATATATATCCATCTGAAATGTTAGAAATAGATAAAATAGAAGAAAAAGAAACAAAGCTTATTAAAGAAACTGCAAAACAACTTAATGAATATTTAGATTGTAAAAGAAAACAATTTACTATTCCACTTGCACCTGAGGGAACGGATTTTCAAAAAAGAGTTTGGAATGAATTAATAAAAATACCTTTTGGAACTACTGTAAGTTATAAAGATATAGCTGAAAAGATTGGGAATCCAAAGGCAGCAAGAGCAGTAGGTATGGCTAATAATAAAAATCCAATTTTAATTATAGTTCCATGTCATAGAGTAATAGGAAGTAATGGTAATCTCACAGGATATGCTTGTGGAATTGAAATAAAGAAAAAACTTTTAAATATAGAAAATCCACGAGTTTAATCGTGGATTTTTTTAGCCTGCTATAGAAAAAGTACAAGCTGAAGCGTTGTAATCTGCATAGAATTTATTTAAGAATTCATACCTTTTTCCAGTAGTAAAACTAAGGGTTTCTTTTTCATTAAGTCCTGCAAGTAATACTTGTCTAGAGATAATATCATTTAGACTAACATTACTACAATTTCTCATAATATCATACATTATCATAAAAGTAGTAGTTCTACCTATACCTTCTTTACAGTGGAAATGAACCCAAGTATCTTTAGGTAGATTTTTAACAAAGCCAACAAAATAATTAACTCTTTCAGCACTTGGTAATTCTCCATCAGTTACAGGAATACGGTCATAAAATAATGAGTGAGCTTTAGTTAAGTCAAGTTCATTTTGTACCCTTTCAGGAACTATTTGTTCTTTAGAATTAGAAAATTGTAGAGGCTTATTAAGTTGCACAGAATTTAATAACTTATTTTCGGCATCTATAATTTCTAAAAAACTAAGACCTTTATTAGCATTATTATGTGCATTTTTCCAACTAACAGCTATTCCATTTATAAATCCGTGAGATTCTTCTCTTAAATCAATAACGTAAATAGGCATCTTATTTCCGAGAGCTTGTTTTACTACTAAAAGTTCATTTTCAGAAAATTGAGCACTACCAGATATATTTAACTTATCTAATCCATTTAAATTTAGATTTGGATTTTGAGAAGTATTTATTTCATCAGTACTCCTTCGAAATCTTTTTGGAAGCACAAGTACGTTATCAGCTTCCTTTACAAGACTTAAAGGTGGTGGAGTTTGTGCTTGATTAGGAGCTGGAGCAGGTGCTGGTGCAGGACTAGGAGTTGCAGTTGGTTGTGCATTAACATATCTAATAATCGGATTAAAAGAAATAAATATAATCGAAAATATTAATAAACTAATTTTAATAAATTTTTTCATATGTAAAACACCTTTCAATAATTAATATCTAATTTTAGTATAATCATTTCAAGGTGCTTTATTCATATTTACATTGTTTATAGTAGATTTCTATATTCTAGAGGTGTAATGTTATTTAATTTTTTAAAACTCATAGAATAGTAATTTTGACTATTAAATCCTACCGAAATTGCTACATCTAATATTGATAAATTAGAGTTTTTTAATAACTCTTTACTTTTTTCAACTCTAAATTTCTTTAAAAAATTAGTAAATGTTAATCCTGTCTCTTTTTTAAAGAGATTACAAAAATAACATTTATTAATATTTAATTGATCAGCCATAAAGTCAGTACTGATATTAGTATCAAAATTTTTATGAATATGTTCTATTGCCTTTCTTGTGTTTAGGCTCATAAAGTTTGCTTCTTTATTATTAATTAAACTATCATTAATAATTATTTTTAATAATTCACCCAAATATGAAAAACAGTATTCAGGTATAAAAGTAGTATTTGAACAGGAGTCTATATCTAATTCTTTAATTTCATGTCTAAAAGGAAAGAATACAAAGTAATGATTAATTAATTTATTGTTTGAAATAAAGATAACAGGTAACTTTAATTTATTAGTTAGATTTATAAATTTTATAGATTTAGAATTTTTTATACCATTATTAAGTTTTATGTTATTAGAGATTTCTTTGATATAACAATCAGGCAAAGAAATATTATCATGACCTCCTTTATATATGATTAGATTATCTTTTGTATCTAACATTAAAATAGGTGATTTGGTTATTAAATAAAAATTTTCTAGTATCGTAGCAAATTGAGTATTTTTTATTAGATTCATTTTTCATCCCCCTAAATTTAAATTATTTTATGTAAAAATAGTATAAAAAATCTAAAAATAATTAATAATGATAATCATTTTCATTATATAATAAATTTATAAATTATGGAAGGGTGTCAAAATAAATGAAAAAAATTGCTATATACGGAAAAGGTGGAATAGGAAAATCTACAACAGTTTCAAATTTATCAGCTGCATTATCAGTTTTAGGATATAAAGTTATGCAAGTTGGTTGTGATCCAAAGGCAGATTCTACTAAAAATTTAATGAAAGGTAAATTTATACCTACAGTTTTAAATGCTATGAAAGAAAAAGGAGATGACTTAGAACTTAGTGATATAGTTTTTGAAGGCTTTAATGGAGTTTTATGTGTTGAGGCAGGTGGACCAACTCCAGGAGTTGGATGTGCTGGAAGAGGTATAATTGCAGCATTTGAAAAACTTGAAGAATTAAATGCTTTTGAAGTATATAAACCAGATATTGTTATTTATGATGTTTTAGGAGATGTTGTTTGTGGTGGCTTTTCAATGCCAATAAGAAATGGATATGCAGAAGAAGTTTTTGTTGTAACATCAGGAGAAATGATGTCAATGTATGCAGCAAGTAATATTTCAACTGCTGTAAAACAATTTAGAAATAAAGGTTATGCAACTTTAAAGGGACTTATATTAAATGCTAAAAATGTTGAAAATGAAAAAGAGCTTGTTGAGAAGCTTTGTGAGGAAATAGATACAAGTATTATTAAATATATACCTAGAGATAAGACTGTTCAAACTTCTGAAAATGATGGAAAGACAGTTATAGAATATGATGAAAAGTCTGATATGGCTGGTACATATTTTGATTTAGCTAAAAAAATATTAAATAGTGAAAATTAGGGGAGAGAATTATGTTAAAAAAATTAGTGTTAAGTGTATTAGTAGGAGCAGGTTTACTTTTAGTTTCTTGCGCGGGACAAGCAGAAGAAAAAGTAGTACAAGAACCTAAAAAAGAATTAAAAATAGTTTCATCTACTGTTGCGGCTACTCAAGTTATGGATAAGCTAGATTTAGACTTAGTAGGTATTCCTACTACAAAATCTACATTACCTGAAAGATATAAAGATGTAAAAGCTGTAGGACAATCTTTTGAGCCTAATTTTGAGGTTATAACATCTTTAACTCCAGATCTTTTAGTTATAGATAGTAATTTTAAAGATAAATTTGAAGAGCAATCAAATAAATATGGAATAAATACATTCTATTTTGATACAACAAGTTTCTCAAATTTTAAAGAAAGTATAAAGAAACTTGGAGTAGAAACAGAAAAAGAGGAAGAAGCAAATAAATTAGCTGATGAGCTTCAAACTTCTGTTGATGATGTTTTAAAAATTAAAGAGAAAACAGGTAAAACTCCTAGTGTTGCAGTTCTTTTTGGAACATCAGAAAGTTTTATGTTAGCAACTGATAAATCTTATGTTGGAGATTTGCTTGATACTATTGGTGTTAAGAATGTTACAGATGATGTGGAAAGTGTAGATTCAGCATATTTAAACTTTAGTATGGAGCAAATCTTAAAGATGAATCCAGATTATATTTTAAGATTATCTCATGGAGATCTAGAAACAAGTAAAAAAGCTTTTGATGATGCTTTTAGTAAAGACCCAGCTTGGAAATCTTTAGATGCAACTAAAAACGGAAACGTAGTTGATTTAGATCCTACTATTTTTGGAGTATCTGCAAATCTTAAAGTAACAGAAGCTATTAAACAACTAGGGAATATAGTTTATGGAGAATAGTATGAAAAAGAAATCTTTAGATAAAAAAAAGCTTGTAATTATATGTACAAGCTTTGTGATATTAATAGCTTTAATATTTTTATTTGGAACAATAGGAAGTGTTAGATTATCTTTTAGTGAAATGATAGCAGGTTTATCTGGTGAGAATAAAATGGCATCAACTATTTTATATGAGATGAGACTTCCTAGAAATGTATTAGCAGTCTTAGTTGGAGCAAGTCTTGCAATAGCAGGACTTTTACTCCAAGCTGTTATGAAAAATCCTTTAGCTGATCCAGGAATAACAGGTGTATCTTCTGGAGCTAGTGTTATGGCTATAATAATTCTTTTATTATTACCTAAATATGTAGGAATTCTTCCTTTAGTAGCTTTTGTTGGAGGAGCAATTGCTTGTATTGTAGTTTATCTTATGGCTTGGAAAAATGGGCTAGATCCAATTAGAGTAGTTTTAGCTGGAGTTGCTGTAAATGCTATTTTAGGTGGAATAATAGCATTACTTACAACTTTATATAGCGATAAAATTCAAGGAGCTTTATTATGGCTTAATGGAAGCCTTGCTTCAAAAACCTGGGATGATGTTAAAATTGTAGCTTTTTATTCTGTAATTGGATTATCTTTATCATTATTATGTGCAAGAGGTGCAAATGTATTAAGTCTTGGTGATAGTTCTGCAACTAGCCTTGGATTTAATGTAAATAAAACAAGAGTATTATTATCAGTAGTAGCAGTATTTCTTGCAGGTACTTCAACAGCAATTGTTGGTATTATAAGTTTTGTTGGGCTTATTGTTCCACATATAAGTAGAATGATTATTGGTTCTGATCATAAATATTCAATTCCATTTTCAATGATACTTGGAGCAATAGTGCTTTTAGTAGCTGATACTTTAGCTAGAACTATACTTGGTTCATTAGAAATACCAGTAGGAGTAATAATGTCTATAGTTGGAGGACCATTCTTCTTATACTTACTTAGAAAAAGAGGTGCAAAATAGATGTTAAAGGCAATGAACATTAATGTTGGATATGAAAATAAGAAGATAATAAATGATTTATCTCTTCATATTAAAAAAGGTGAAATAGTTTCTATAATAGGGCCAAATGGTTCAGGAAAATCAACTCTTTTAAAATCTTTGTCTAGATTATTAAAAAAAGAGTGTGGTGAAATATTTATTATGGATAAATCTATGGATTTAATGAAAGATAATGAAATAGCTAAATCATTAGCTATACTTTCACAACATAATTCATCACCAAATGATATAAGTGTGAAAGATCTTGTTTATTATGGAAGAATACCACATAAGAAGTGGTATGAATCTAAAAATAAAGAAGATTTAGAAATAGTAGATTGGGCCTTAGAGAATACTGGAGTTAAAAAATATGAGGATAGAGCTGTTTCAAATCTATCAGGTGGAGAAAGACAAAGAGTATGGCTTTCAATGGCTCTTGCTCAAAAAACTAATATATTACTTTTAGATGAACCAACTACATATTTAGATATGTGTCATCAGTTAGAATTAATGGAACTTGTTAAGAGTATAAATGAAAAATTTAATATGACTATTCTTATGGTTTTACATGATTTAAATCAAGCAGCTAGATATAGTCATAGAGTAATTATTATGAAAGACGGAAATATTGTTGCAGATGGAAAACCTGAGGATGTTATAAATAAAGAAATTATTCATAGTGTTTATAATGTTAAATGCTGCATAAATAAAGAGCCTATAAATAATAAACCTCAAATATATCCATTAGAAGTATGTTATAAAAGTGAGGAAAGGTGTAAGAACTGTGAATTATAATTTAGATGTTTTAAATAGATTAGATAAGATAAAAGAAGATAAAGATATTAAGGGATTAAGTTATGCTATTTTCCCTGGAACACATTGTCCTTTATTTGGAGTAGCTCTTACAGCTTCATATATTAAGGGATTAGCCTTATTAGTTGTTGGGACAAGCGAATGTACTTATTATACAAAGGTATTTTCAAATCATAGACATAATGGAAATGATAAAGTATTTTCTTTAGTTTTAAAAGAAAATGATGTTGTATTTGGAGCAGATAGAAAAGTTAAAGAAGCTGTTGAGTATATAGCTAAAAACAATGATATTACTGGAGTAATGGTAGTTACTACTTGTGTTCCAGAACTTATAGGTGAAGACTATGAAGGAATAGTTGATGAAATTTCAGATGAGTTAGATATACCAGTTTTAGTTGTAAAGACTGAACATTATAAGTGTAATAGCCATATTCCAGGAATGACAAGATCAATATCAGCATTAATTAATTTAATGAAGAAGAAAGAAAATAATAATGGAATAAATATTTTAGGACATAGACAAGAGGGAGTAGAAAATACTGAACTTATCAAACTTCTTAAAGAAGAAGAGATAGAAATAAATACTATAATTCCTTCTAAATGTGAAATTGATGAAATTAGAAATGCTACTAAAGCAAAACTCAACATAGTTACAGATATGATAGCTTTAGATTTAGCAGAAAAAATGGAGAAAAGATTTAATGTTCCTTATATATTCTTTGACAAGCATATGAATAGAGAAACAATAGATGAGTGCTATAGAAAGATAGAAGAAATTTTAGAAATAAAATTACAAGATAAATTAGTACAAATAAGAGATGAGTATGATTGTCTATTTGTAGAAGCAAAGAAATTACTTGATAAAAAGAAATTTATATATGGTAATACTCCTATGATGGCATTTGAAACAGCTGAGTTTTTAGTTGAACTTGGACTTGAGCCAGAGTTAATACAAGTTAGAGAATTATATGATGTTGATATTAAGTGGAAGGATAAAATTTTAGAAAAAGGATTTAATCCTTATGTAACAAGAATAGCTAATATTGCACCACTTAGACATTTATATGATAAGTTAAATTCAGAAATATATATAGGTCATGAAAATCCTATGCTATTAAAACAAAAAGGCTTAAAGCAATTAACTTTAGATGCTAATGCACAAAAAATAGGATATGAACTTCCTATAGGAATTATGAAAGTTTTAATAGAAAGTTTTAAGGAGGATTAGTAATGAATTTATATAAATATTATCCTGTTGCTTCAGACAGAATGGGAATTATATGGACATTATGTACTATAAAAGATGTTTGTATTATAGAATTTGGACCAGCTGGAACTACTCACTATGCAATTGAAGGAATAGGAACTTTAAATGCTGATGATTTATGTACTTTATATTCAACTCATATGGATCAAAGTGATATAACTTTTGGTTCATATAAAAGAATAGAAAATTGTATTAGAGAAGTTGATGTAAATGTAAAACCTAAATATATATTTATAATGGCATCATCAGTTTCATCTATAATTGGTGCAGATATTGAGAGTGTTTGTATGGAACTTGAAAATGAAGTAAATGCAAAGCTTATACCAATAACAACAGGTGGATTAAAGGATGATTATAATGCTGGAGTTGAAGAGGCTTTAGAATTAATAGCTAAAAATATGATTAAAGCTCCAAGTGAAAAGAAAGATACTTATAACATTATTGGAAGTACAGCTGATTGTTATAACTTTATGCAGGATAGTGTAGAAGTAAAAAGAATGATGAAAGAAGTATTTAATAAAGATTTAAATACTATATTTACTGCTTATACTTCAGTAGATGAAATAGAAAAAGCCTCAGAGGCTTCTTTAAATATCGTACTTAGAAAAGAAGGATTAAAAGTAGCTAAGTTTATGGAGAAAAAATACAATATGCCTTATATATATAAAAAGCCTATAGGTTTAACTCAAACTCTTGCTTGGATTAATGAAATTTCAGAACTTATGAAATATGAGATTAATAAACAAAGAGTAGAAGAAGAGGAAAAACTTATAAAGAAATATCTTTTTAGACTTAGATTTAAAATAAGAAGCTTAGAAAATAAAGATGTTGCTATATTTGGTGATAGAGATACTGTTGTTTCTATGAAAGATTTTATAAGTGAGCTTGGTTTAAATGTTAGTAGATCAGAAGTTTTACATGGTATAAAAGAAAAATTAGATGATATTATTGTAAATTCTTCAGAGATGGAGAGAGAACAATTTTTAAGAGATAATAAATTATTTATGCTTTTAGCTGATGGGGTAAGTATAGATATGAAACATGAAAGTTCTATGGAACTTCAAATAAGTAATCCTAATATTGATAAAGTAAATATATATCCTTATACACCATTTGTAGGATTTAGGGGATGTTTATATTTATTAGAAAAGATATTATCAGCGTAATCAATAAAATTAAAAGTGAAAAAATAGGGGGAATAATAATGCAAAGTATATTAAATAAGCAAAAGACTTTAATGATAAGTTCTTTAGATAGTGAAAAAAATCCTAGAATAAGTTATGCACCATATGTTTTTATGGATAACAAATTTTATATTTATATAAGTAAGGTAGCAGAGCATTACTATAATATATCAAATAACTCTAATGTAAGTATAATGGTTATTGAAGATGAGAGTAATGTTGATGTAACATTTGCAAGATCAAGAATATCATTTGATGCTGAGGCTAAGATGATAGAAGATAAAGAAGAAATTATGAGTAAGTTTAGTGAAATTCAAGGAAAAACTATAATGGATTTATTAAGAGGTTTAGACTTTAATCTATTTGAGATAAATGTAGGTAAAGGAAGACTTGTTAAAGGTTTTGGAAAAGCTTATGATGTTGAACTTAAAGATGGTGAGTGGCAAACTACTCAAGTTGTAATAGAAAAACAACATCAATAATAAAAAAAAGTTACCTAAAAATTTAGGTAACTCTTTTTTACTATCTTAAAACTTCACGTCTAGGTATGCTAAATCCTAGTTTTTCTTCAATTTCATCTAAAAGATTTTGATTCTTAGGATCTACAAATAAACAAGTATATCCTTCTTCACCAGCTCTTCCTGTTCTACCTATACGATGTATATAGCTTTCAGGAGTTTCTGGAATATCATAATTATAAATATGAGTAACTCCAGTAATATCTATACCTCTTGATGCAACATCAGTAGCTATTAAATATTGAATATCAGCATTTCTAAATGATTTCATTATTCTTTCACGCTTAGCTTGAGGAACATCACTATGTATCTTTTGACAATTGAATCCTCTTTGATGTAAAGCTATTTCAAGAATATCAGCTCTTCTTTTAGTTCTACAAAAGATTATAGCCATAAATGGATTATCTTCTTCTAAAACTTTGTAAAGAGAGTCTTGTTTCCATCTATCAGTAGTTTCTACAACATCTTGTTTTATTTTATCAACTGTTACAGAATTATCTTTTACATCTATAAATATAGGATCATTCATATATCTATAAGCAAGTTTTTTTACTTTTGAATCCATAGTAGCAGAGAAACAAAGAGTTTGTTTCTTTTTAGGAGTAGACCTCATTATTTCTTCTATTTCATTCTTGAATCCCATAAGTAACATTTGGTCAGCTTCATCTATAACTACAGTTTTTAATTTACTAAGGGTTATAGTTTTTCTTCTAAGGTGATCAAGAAGTCTACCAGGAGTTGCAACAACTAGGTGAATATTGTTTTGTAATTTTTTTATTTGAGAACCAACATCTTTTCCACCATAAGCAGCTAATATATTTATTTCATTATTTGTATTAAGTTTATTAGCTTCTTCTGTTATTTGTATTGCGAGTTCTCTTGTTGGAGAAATAATTAATACTTGTGTTGTTTTACTTTCCTTTGAGATATTTTGAAAGATAGGAAGAAGAAATGCTAAAGTTTTTCCTGTACCAGTTTTAGCTTCACCAATAACATCATTGTTATTTAATATTGCTGGTATACTTTCAATTTGTATTTGAGTTGGATTTTTTATTCCATTCTTATTTAAAGTTTTTATTATGTATTCATTTATTCCTAAATTTTTAAAATCCACAATTTATGCTCCTTTCATGAGTAGAGTTTGTAGATAAAATAAAGTAGAGCTTGGCATCCGGCGAAAGACAAACCAAGCTCTACGAATAATTAGCACTTATGTACCAACTGTTAGATAGATAATAACATTTAATTACCTAATGGTCAATAGATATGAATTATTATTATGCTCTGTGATTAGTCATTATATTTTTAACCTCATCTATATATTCTGGTTTTATTAATTCTAACATCCTTGGAATAAAACTTATCATATATTCTTTATTAAAACTTCCATCAGCTTGTTTTGCAAAACTTTCACTAAGTAATTCTTTTGCGTTAGCTTGCTTTTCTAATTCTACTCTTTCCATTATAAAGTTAAAAAATTTTTCTTGTCCTGAATTCATTAAGTTCACCTCCTTATGTAGATATTTTAGTTTAATAATTTATATTAAATATCTGGAATATGATTTTAAAATTTATTTAATTATACTTAAACATTTTACCAAATATAATTTATTTTGCCCAAATAACCATTTGTCTGGAGATCTGTGGACATTTGCAAAAG
>Cebus_capucinus_imitator_PRJNA485217_SSR013__coassemble_509_pt1 | contig 10835 bp, 10 predicted proteins | sample Cebus_capucinus_imitator_PRJNA485217_SSR013__metabat2_low_PE_007 | metagenome-assembled genome bin Cebus_capucinus_imitator_PRJNA485217_SSR013 | reverse complement strand
CAAAATAATGAGCCTTTCCATTTCCAAAACTATCAGCATAATTATCTACAATAAATTTCATAGTTTGTGGATTAAATGTTATACTTGATGATATTTGACCATAATTCCCTTTAGAGTTATAGAAGTTTATATAACTATTTTGTAATGCTATATTTGATTGTATTATTGGATTAATATATGTTGGTATATATCCATCTGATGATACTACTATATTTGTATTACTTGTAAATCCATCTTTATCACTTATAGCAATATTAAAATTACCATCTCCATTAGTCATTCCTTTAAATATATTTCCATCAACAGAAACTTCTACAGGAGTATTAGGTTTAGCAGTTCCTTCTACATTAGTAGATGTTACTTTATTTGAACTTAATATATCTAGTGGTTTTACACTAATAAATTTATCATTTAAATTTACAAGTCCTTTATTTGTTATTTCAAAATATTCATTAGAACCATCAGTATTTCCAATCATTTTTTTACCATCATATACATTAGCTTTAACAAGCTCTGAATTATATGAAACTTCGATTATATCACCTATGTTATAACTCTTATTATTAATATTAGCTACAAAGTTACTAATATTATTTAGTTTATCTCCATTAAATGAATATATTACATTACCATTTTTAGGATTTATAAGTTTTATTTTTAAAGCATTTCCAAAAAATACACCTGTATATGTCATTCCACCAGGATATTGTACTGCATTAAATTTATTATTAGATGGATTAAAAGTTATATTAAAAATAGGAAGATTTGTATTATTTAAAACTTCTATTCTATTAGTATTTATATTAATAAGTTTAGTATCATATTGTACTGTTAAATTTTCATTATTATTGTTATTAACAAAAACTCTAACTTCCTCTCCTATTTGAGTATCGCTAAATGGTATTTCTAGTGAAAATTCACCATTATTATTTGATTTAACTACTTTAGTTATATTTCCATAAGATATAGTTACATCAGTATTAGGTAAAGTTTTACCTGTTAAACTTAAATTTTTAGAACCTGTATATAATATTGGAGAAGTTGTTAAATTTTTATTTTCTACTGGAACTAACCCATTCGGTGTTATTCTAAAGGACTTAAAACAATTTACACAATTAATACCTGTCTTTCCATCAAGTAATAATAATGACCCATTTGTTAGCTTTATTTGTTTAGTTTCATATACAGAAATTATATCTCCATATTCAAAATGAGCACCATTTAAATTATTTTTTGAAGTATATGCCTTAAAATCGGATGTACCACAACTTGCTATAACAGCTCCTGTTTTTCCACTTATAAGTTGAGCTGCAAAATTGTTTCCCCAAGGTGCGGAATTAACCACAGTCATTGTAGCTGGATTAAAACTTAATTTTTGTGCAATTACTCCATCCTCTCCAGGAATTAATATATTAGAGTTTAATATTCCTAATTTTTTATTTACACTTGGATTTATCATTGTAGCAAGTTCATTATCTGTCTCTACTAAAATATTAGTTGTAGTTGCGAATCCATTAGTATCTGATATATTAATTTTAAAGTCACCATTAGCATTAGATTTACCAGTAAAAGTTTTTCCATCTACAATTACATTTACATCTTGATTAGGTTTATTAATTTTTCCTGAAATAACTCCTGATGTTACTTTTCCCTCCCCTAAAACACTAAAAGGATTAATTTCTATTTCAGGCATATTAGAAACTTTTAGTCCTTCTGGTGTTATTAATAATTGAACTGATTTAGTCATTACACAATTACTTTGTCCATCAAAATTACTTATATCTGTTTCAACTGGTCCTATAGGAGTAATCTTTATAATATCTCCATAATTAAAACTTAAATTATTAAAGTCATTATATAAATCGCTTGCTCTATCCCATGCATTATATGTTTTAGATTTTATTAACTTACCCTCACTAGAATACATAGAAACATTAACTGCATTTCCAGAAAAGTTTCCAAAGAAAGCTGTCATAGAACCACTTATATTTATTTTCATATCTGCTGGATTAAAGGAAATAACATCTGTCTTATATCTACTTCCATTCCAGTTTCCCATTATTGTTATATTATTTTTTATAATTTTATATACTTCAGGATTTAATGTAGGAGCTATATTTTCTAGTTGTTCTCCCTTAATAAAAACTTCTATATTAGTTGATGCTGAGACTTCTTTATCTAGATTTATATTTAAATTAAAATCTCCATTATCATTTGATTTAACATTATATGTTTTATTATCTATATAAAAATAAACTTCTGTATCAGCTAATGTCTTCCCACTTATATCTAATTTATTAGATCCTAAAACATAATAAACTGGATTTACATTTAATGTTCCATCTAATTGCTTTAATCCATTTTGAGTTATTTCCATAGAAATAACTTTATTTGTTGAATAATCAGCTTTTCCATCAAAATTACTTATCTTTGTTTCAACAGGACCTATAGGAGTAATCTTTATAATATCTCCATAATTAAAACTTAAATTATTAAAATCATTATATAAGCTTTGTGCTGTATCTTTGGCATTATATGTCTTAGATTTTATTAATTTACCATCATTAGAATATAGAGAAACTTCAAATGCTTTTCCACAAAAGTTTCCAAAATAAGCTGTCATAGAACCACTTATATTTATTTTCATATCCGCTGGATTAAATGATATAATATCTGTTTTATATTTACCACCATTCCAATTTCCCATTAAAGTTATACTATTTTTATTAAGTTCATTAATATTTGAATTAAGATTAATACTATCTTTATCATTATGTATATCATTTGTATTTTGACTTAATAAAACGATATTATTTCTTTTATAATTATGAAGTGCTAATGGCTGAACATTCATAACTGAAACACCAGCCAAAGCTATGATTGATAATATCTTTTTACTCTTCATATGCTCCTTCTCCCATCTTTTATTGTTATATAATTTATTATATAAATTCCAAACAGGCATTATTTACAAAAACGTTTCACTTTTTTCATTAATTTTACTTTTTTTGTATATTCATTAGACTAAATATAAATTATTTAAAACAAAAAGGTAATCTATATAAAATATAGATTACCTTTTTATTTGCTTTATTTTATCCAACTAATTATATCTTTTGCATCTCTTCTTGATTTTTCTCTATGTGGTTCTTCTTTTCTATATCCAAATACTATCATATAAGTAACTTCAAAATGATCTGTATCTATAAGATTTCTTTCAGCTAAAATTTCTTCTATCTTCTTAGCATCTATTCCTTCAATAGCACATGAATCTACACCAAGCATTGCAGCTGTTGTCATCATATTTCCCATTGCTATGTATGTTTGTCTTCTTGACCATTCTAAGACTTTTTCATCTGTATTATCTAAATCAAATAAATTCTTTTGATATCCTTCTAAAGTATTCTTAACATATGAGTAAATTTCTTCTCCAGCGCCTTTAACATTTAACCATAAATCTTTAATATATTCTGAATCATATCTCATATCTACAGTTTTTCTTGTTAAACCTAAAATAGCATGGCTAGTTGTTGGCATTTGTCTTTGAACACCCCATGACACTTCTGCCATTTTATCCATAAGTTCTCTATCTTCAATCACCATGAACTTCCATGGTTCAAGTCCAAATGAACTTGGTGATAATCTAGCTGTTTCAACTATTGTTTCCATATCCTCTTGTGGTACTTTTCTACCATCAAATTCTTTTGCTGCAAATCTAAAATTAAAAATATCTAATATATCTTGTCTATCTATCTTTTTCATCTTTTGTTCTCCTCTTAATATATTAATCTTAAAATAAAATTATTTTATATATAAAACTACATCATCAAAACTTTGTCTTGTCTTTGGTCTTGGCTCATTTTTTCTATAACCAAAAGCAACTGTTGTTCCAACAGTAAACTCTTCTTTATCTAACATACCTTCTTTTAATAAAATCTTTTCAACAGTTTCTCTATCAAATCCACCTATCGCACATGAATCAATTTTTAGAAGTGCTGCTGTATACATCATATTCATAAGTGCCATATGAGTTTGTGTATTTGAATACATATAAACTAAATCATCTCTGTTTTCGAACTCTCCAAAACGTTCATTTAATAATTCATTAATTGTATTCTTCATTTGAGCTTTTATTTCATCTGGTACTTTTTTAACATCATTTAATAAATAATCTATGTATCCAGTTTTGTTACTCAATGATTTATTTGTTCTAGTTAACATAACTACAAAATGACTACATGTTGGAATTTGTCTTCTTCCACCCCATGAAGCATTTCCTATCTCATTTTTATACTCTTCATTTTCTATAACAACAAACTTCCACGGCTCAAGCCCTAAAGAACTTGGTGCAAGTCTTCCTGATTCTAAAATTAGGTTAAAATCTTTCTCATCAATCTTTTTAGTTTTATCAAACTCTTTACAAGCATGTCTAAATTCTAATGAGTCTTTTATTATTTCATGCATAGTAAATACTCCTTTTATACTTTTTAAATTAATTATACTCTTTTTATTTGATTAGTCAACTAATTAAATTTACAATTTTCTTTATATTCTAAGTTTATACTCACTTAAATACTATTTAAAATTTATTTTAAACTTTTTATATTTAATAATAAAAAATTTTTTTGATAAAATTAAATAAAATACATAAAATAATCTTTATTCCTTTTAAATCCTAAGTTACTACTTTATAATAAAAGAATAGATAAATTTGAATAATTCGGAGGAAAAAATAATGCAAGAATTTGAAACTAGAATTATGGATATAAATATAGATGCTATAAGAGAAATTTGTAATAAAATCTCTGCTAAGAATGTAAAAAAAGAAAATCAAGTTAATGATATATTTGATTTCTCTGATAGAAGACTCTTAGATAAAAAAGGATATGCTAGAATTAGAACTGTAGAGGACTTATTAAATAATAAAACTATTTATTTTATGACTACAAAAAAAATGCTATCTCAAGATAAATTTAAAGTCATGGAAGAAAATGAAACAATAATCGAAGATGGAGAAATGGGAAAAAAAATATTTTACGCTCTTGGACTTGAACTTCAAGAATCTATAAAAAAATATAGAGAAAGCTATAGATATAAAAACACATTAATTGAAATTGATATAAATGATCCCAGTTTTTGTCCATTTCCATATATAGAACTAGAAACAACTTCTGAGGAAGAATTAAAAGAAGTCGTTGAACTACTTGGATATACACTAGAAGATACTACTTCAAAAACCATATATCAAATTTTAAATGAGAGGGGCTTTACTCCTAACGAAAAAGGAAAAGGTTTATAAAATATAAAAAGCTCATAGAAATCACCTTTGATTTCATGAGCTATATATTCTATATCACTATTAAATTTTAATTGAAGTTTTTGTCGAGATACTTAAGTTCTAAATGTCTATCAAGATTTTTTAAACTATCATTTAATTCATGTTTAGAAACTTTAATTACATACTTAGAATTAGTATCTGTAATGATCTCTAGATCTCCTGATTTATTATAGTAGATAAAGCTTTTTATTTCATCATATGAAATACTAATGCTATCATCTGCGTTATTTCCTTTATTAAGTTCTCCTATAACTATATTCTCATCAGTAAAAGCAACTAAGAAATTTTTAGGTGAATAATTAAATCTACTTATTAAATCATATAAAAATGATTTTGTTTTTCTATGATCAACAAAAGATCCTATTAAGTAGCTAACTATTCTACTATTACCTTGGTTTTGAAATACCGATGGAATCTCTTTGGGCGATCCATATCCGAGTTCAGACATTATATAATACACTTCCTTTTCAAAAATATTGATTATTACAAATAATTATAATCAATAACTGGTAAAAATACAACAGTTAAATTATACTTATTAAAACGCAAAAAAGAGGTGAAAATATGCTTGATTTAGCTATTTTAGGTGTAGGTGGTGGAATGCCTTTACCTGGTAGATATTTATCATCTACACTACTAAATTTCAAAGGTAGAAAAATATTAATAGATTGTGGCGAAGGCACACAAGTTTCAATGAGAGAACTTGGTTGGGGCTTCAAAACACTAGACATAATATGCATAACTCATGCTCATGGTGACCATATTGTAGGGCTCCCTGGTCTTTTATCAACTATAGGAAATAGTGGTAAAACTTCGCCTTTAACTATAATTGGTCCTATAGGAATTACTAATATAGTTAATAGTCTTAGAGTTATCGCACCTTTTCTTCCTTATGAAATAAAAACAATAGAAACTAATAATTCTCATTTAAGATTCACTTTAAAGAATGGTGAGTTAGATTATATAGATAATGATATTGAAAATAAAACATATTATGAAAGATTAGATATAGATACAATTGTTCTAGATCATTCAGCTGATTGTGTTGGATATTCTTTTAAAGTTCCTAGAACACCTGCATTTGATGTAAAAAAAGCTATGTCTAATAATGTTCCTAAAAATTTATGGGGAGTACTTCAAAAAGGTGAAGAAGTTTTAGATAATAATATTTTATATACTCCAGATATGGTTCTTGGAGAACAACGTGATGGATTAAAATTAAGTTATATAACAGATACAAGATACTTACAATCAATAATTGATTTTGTATCAGAAAGTGATTTATTAATTTCTGAAGGAACATATGGAGATGATGCTGATATAGAAAAGGCTATTAAAAATAAACATATGACATTTAGAGAAGCAGCTACAATTGCCCAAAAAGCAAAAGTTAATGAGCTTTTACTAACTCATTTTAGTCCTGCTATGCCGAATCCTGGACTATTTATTCATAATGCAAGAGAAGTTTTTCCAAATACAACACTTGGTGAAGAAAAACTTATAAAGAAATTAATATTTAAATAATAAAATATTAATTTCAAAATAAAAATAAGATGTATGTTTTTAAGTATTTTACTTATTAAATCATACATCTTATTTTTGATTTTATTTATTTTTTTGTATAATAAGCTATTCCAACACTTCCTGGCCCAACATGAAGTCCTACTATTGGACCTATATCCATTATAGGAGAGTCTAAACCTAATTCATTTTTAAGTCTTTCTTTTAATTGAACTGCTTCATCTCTATTCAATATATGATAAACAACAGTTTCTCCAAGACCTCTCTCATTCATTTTTTCTGCAATGTTTTCTATCATCTTTGCTACAGCTTTTTTATGAGTTCTAACCTTTTCTAAAAGCTCAACTTCTCCATCATTTACATGTAAAAGAGGTGTTATTTGTAATATTCCACCTATAAGAGCTGATGCTGCACCTATTCTTCCACCTTTTCTAAGATAAGTTAAAGTTCCAGGCACAAAAATTATATCTGATCTTTTAACCATATTTTCTGCATCTTCTTTTAGTTCTTTTAAAGTTTTCTTACCTTCAATTGCAGCTTTAGCAGCTTCTACAACAGCAAATCCCATGCTCATTGTTGTATTAAGTGAATCAACAAGTTCTATCTTAGCTTCTGGATATTCTTTAAGTACCATTTCTTTTATAAGATGTGATGTTGAATATGTTCCACTAAGCTTAGATGATAAAAATATACCTAAAACTTCATGTCCATCTTTAACAGCATCTATAAAAGCTGACTTAAATTCTTCAACTGTTGGCTGTGATGAAGTAGGAATAGTATCAGATTTTGCTAATCTATTATAAAAATCTACTTGATTTACATCAACTTCTCTTTCAGCCTCACCATCAAATATTACATTTAATGATATAACTTTAATATCGTACTTCTTTATATACTCTTCTGGAATGTAACTCGTACTATCTGTAATTACTTTAATTGACATAATTACCTCCTAAATTTTATAATAACTCACAAATTAAAGCTTCTTTCGTTTCTCTGAAGAATTAACAAATATTTTTTTAAGTTCCTTTTCATCTTGATTTTTTATACCTATTTTTATTTTATTAAATTCTTTCTCAAAACTTTCCATTTTAGAAATTAAATTTTCTTTATTATTGATAAAAAGTTCAGACCATAAATCTTCATTTATATTTGCTATTCTTGTTATCTCTTTGTATGAGTCACCTATGAAGGAACCTGTTTCTACCCCTAAATTATCACTATTGACTAAAGCTACTGCTATAGCATGTGGTAATTGACTAGTAAATGCTATAATTTCATCATGTTCCATTATACTTGTTTCAACTATATTGGTAAATCCCATTTTTTTTGCAAGGAATTTAACCACCTCTATATTCTTTACTTTATTCTCATCCCTAGTTGTTATTATAAAGTTAGCACCTATAAAAACTTTTCTAGATGCATATTCAATACCTCTTTTTTCTCTACCAGCCATTGGATGAACTAAAATAAAGTCAATATTTTTAGGTATATCTATTTCTTTTACTATACTACCTTTTATTCCAGATGTATCTATTATAGTTACTCCTGATTTAAAAGTATCTCTATATTTATCTACGAATTTTTTTATATCCTTTGGATAAATACTTAAAAATATAATATCTGAATTTTTTATAATATCAGTAGAAGCTTCACTTCCATCTATAGCTCCCTCTTCTATAATATTAAGCTCCTTAGCCTTATCTAAAGTCTCATTATTAATATCTATTCCCTTAATTTTAGTACCATATATTTTTCCTCTTAAACTAAGACCTATAGAGCCACCAATTACTCCAAGTCCCACAATTGTTATATTCACCTAAACATCCCCTCATAAAGTCTTATTAATTATTACTCTTATAATTTTCTAACGCTCTTATACCTAAAATATACCCAAAATCACCAAAGCCTGAAATCTGACCTATACAAGCTGGTGCTGTAACCGACTTATGTCTAAATTCTTCTCTTTTATATATATTACTTAAATGAACTTCTACAGTTGGAATTTCTACTCCTTTTAAAGCATCATAAATTGCTATACTATAATGAGTAAAAGCTCCTGGGTTTATTATTATGCCATCAAATCCATCAAAATAAGCTGAATGAATTTCATTAATAATTTCACCCTCTATATTACTTTGAAAAGCTACTATTTCATGAGATAATTTTTTTCCCTCTTCTATTATATTAGAAATAATATCATCAAAATTCTTTTTTCCATATATATTTTTTTCTCTAATTCCTAAAAGATTTAAATTAGGACCATTTATAAGTTTAATTTTCATTATATCACCCTAAAAATTTTTTTAAGCTAAATACTCTTTAGTTTTGAGTATTATATCCTTAGCAACATCTTCAATACTTCCATCATTAATTACTTCAATATCAAGATATTTATTATAAAGATCTATTCTTTCTCTATAAAGATTAATTACTCTTTCTTTTCCATCTTTTAAAAGAGGCCTTGAATCTACATCTATATCATCTAAAATAAGTTCTAATGGTCTATTTATAAAAACTACTACAAAGTCTTTATAATAAGCCATATTTTCTTCTTTTTTAACTACTCCTCCACCAGTTGAAATAACAACATTATCAAGTCTTGATAATACTTCACAAGTTTTTGTTTCAAAAGCTCTAAATAAATCCTCACCTTGATCAAAAATCTCTTTAATACTTTTTTTAGAGCTTCTTTCTATAAATTCATCCATATCAACAAATTTAAAATTTAGCTTTTCTGAAATATATCTTCCTATTGTTGTTTTTCCCGCTCCTGGCATTCCTATTAAAACAATACCTTTCTTCATAAAACCTCTCTTATCTAAATAAACTTTCCTCTTAATTTTTCATAAATATCAATTTCTATTTTTTTATCTACTTTAAAGTCATTCCAAATTTCTTCAGCTTTCATAGCTTGAGCAACAAGCATATATAAACCAGTAACTGTTTTTAATCCTTTTTCCTTAGCTTCTCTTAAGAATCTAGTTTCTTCAGGATTATATACAATATCACAAGCTACTTCAAAATTTTCAAATATACTTTTATCTATAGCTGTTGTTTCAATACTTGGATACATCCCACAAGGAGTTGTATTTATAACTGCATATGCTTTTTCTATATTTTTAAGCTCATCATAATTTATAAAATCTATATCATTATTATTAAACTTTTCTTTAGCTAACTCCTTATCTCTTGATACTAAAACTACTTTACTAGCCCTAGCATCTAAAAGACAATAAACTATAGCTTTTGAAGCTCCACCTGAACCTAAAATATAAAAAACTTTATCCTCAATTTCAACATTATCCTTTAAAAGCATTTCCTTAAAACCATAATAATCCGTATTATAACCATAACTTTTATTATCTTTTATAAAAATAGTATTTATAGCTCCTATCTTCTTTGCTTCATCAGAAATATAGTCAAGTTGTGGAATAATCTCTTCCTTATATGGAATAGTAACATTAGCTCCCTTTATTCCTAAAGTCTTTAAAGACTCAACAGCATTTTTTATATTTTCTCTTTTTATAGAAAACAGATTATATTTCCCATCGATATTTACTTTTTCAAATAAAATCTCATGTATTTCTGGAGAAAGGCTATGACCTAGCTTTTCTCCTATAAGTCCAAATAACTCCATATTAAATCACCTAAGCTTTCTTATTCGTATCTTTTATAAGCACCAAGTATTCTAAACTCTATACTTGATTTATTTATCTGTTCTAAAGCTTTTTTAACTTCTAAATCTTCAATATTTCCATCAACATCTATATAAAAATAATAATTAAATAAGCCATTTCCAACAGGTCTTGATTCTATCTTCCTCATATTTATATTATTATCTGAAAATGCTTTAAGCTCATTCCATAGAGTTCCTGCTTTATTATCAAGATTAAAAGCAAAGGTTAACTTATTACAAAGTTCTGTTGTTTCAAGATTTTTTCCTATAACTACAAATCTTGTATAATTTTCTTTT
>Cebus_capucinus_imitator_PRJNA485217_SSR013__coassemble_500_pt1 | contig 11031 bp, 8 predicted proteins | sample Cebus_capucinus_imitator_PRJNA485217_SSR013__metabat2_low_PE_007 | metagenome-assembled genome bin Cebus_capucinus_imitator_PRJNA485217_SSR013 | reverse complement strand
CTATAGGAGTAGGAGTTATAGTAGCTCTTATAGGAACTATGTCTATATATGAAATTGGTTATATAAGAAATGATGTCTTTACTATAAAGACAGAAAAAAATCCAACATTGAGATTGAGTAAGGATGAACTTACCTATGTTGAAAAAAATATAACTACAATTTTAGCTGTTAAATATATAATAGCAATTTTAAGTGTAATAATAATTTATTTCTTAAAGTTAGAATATATTCAATTTTTAATAGCTTTAGTATTAATAGAAATATTCTATTTTATGCATAATAAAGTTAGAGGAAGGCTATCTATATTAAGCTTCTTTATCCTTAGTACACTAAGATATATAACAGCCTTAATGATTTTCAAAGGAAATGTGCTTTTAACTATAGCTGTATTTATAGTAGCAATATCAATTCCTAGAACATTTGAAAAGGCTTCAGAAAAGAAGTTTAATATAAAATATCTTGCCTTTATGAGAGATGGAACAGTAGAACTTAATTTAGTTAGATTCTTATATTATATAGCTTTACTCATTAATGTATTAGCTGAATATATGATGCTCCATACAGGTATTATATTTATAATACTGACACTTTATTATTTAATTTACAGAGGCTTAATAGCCTTAGTTATTTTTATGAAGAGTAGAAGAGATTAGTTTAACAAAAGAAAAATTAACAAAAGAAGGGAGAGTAACAAATGAAGTTTTCAGTACTTATGTCTGTTTACTATAAAGAGGACCCAAAGTATTTGAAAGAAGCAATTGAAAGTATATTAAATCAAACTGTAATGCCAAGTGAAATAGTAATCATTAAAGATGGAAAACTTGGTGATAATTTAAATAATATTTTAGATCAGTTTGATAAAAATTATAAATCTCTATTCAAGTTTATAGAATTTGAGGAAAACCAAGGTCTGGGTATTGCGCTTAGAAGAGGCGTTGAAGAGTGTTCTTATGAAATAATAGCAAGAATGGATACTGATGATATAGCCGCTAAAAATAGATTTGAAAGAGAGCTTGCTATAATGCAAGAAAAAAACTTAGATATGGTTGGAAGTAATATTGTAGAGTTTGATGGTAATATCGAAAATATTATTTCTAAAAGAAATGTTCCAGATACAGATGAAAACATAAAATCATATGCTAAAAAGAGAAATCCTTTTAATCATATGACTGTTATGTATAAAAAATCAGCAGTTCTTGAAGCCGGAAATTATAAGAATTTTTTATGGTTTGAAGATTATAATTTATGGATAAGAATGATTATGAATGGAGCTAAAATGTACAATATTCAAGAAAATCTTGTATATGCGAGAACAGGAGCTAGTATGTTTGAGCGTAGAGGTGGAGTAAAGTACATAAAAAGAGAATATAAAATGCAAAAGGAAATGTTAAAGATTAAGTTTATTTCATATAAGGAATTTATATTTAATATTTTAACAAGAAGTGCAGTTAGAATAATGCCTAATAAACTTAGGGGATTTGTCTATATGAAAATGTTAAGATAATTTAAAAGATTATTTTAACCAGTAAACCTAGAATAGAAGCAGTAAGGATGGTTTTTATGGCAAATGAATCGTATTCTAATAACATGAAAAAAAACCTTATAACTCAAGCTGTAAAACTATTTATAACAGCTATAAATACAATATTATTTGCTAAAGTTCTTGGAGTTGAAAATAGAGGTCTGTATAGTTATATAGTTCTAATAATAGGTCTAGGCTATGACTATGGCCATTTTGGAATTAATATAGTTAGTTCTATATATTTAAAAGATAAGCGATTAGATAAGAAATCTGTATTTAATACTAATTTTAAATTCTTAATAATTAGTTCAGGTCTTATTTCTCTAGTATTGTTTATATTAAGAGTATTCAATATATTTCTACTTGGATACTCTATTATTACAGTTTTAGCAGGTGGATTATTGATAATAACAACAATGCTTAGTTATTACATAATCAATTGTTATATAGCAGAGGAAAAGCTTTATTATGTAAATAAGTTTATGATAATACAGGTGGTAGCTGAATTTATAATTAATATAATCATGATATTCTTAGGTAAGTTTACTATAGAGAGTATTATAGTGAATAGATTTATTACTTACTTTATTATGCTTATTGTTATTACATATAAGCTTAAGGCTAATACATCACACCATTATAGTTTTAATAAAGAATTTAATTTTAATATTTTAAAGATAGAGTTTTCTAATAGTATTGCAGCATATACAGCAGCAATATTAGTTTATTTAAATTATAGAGTAGATCAATTTATGATAAAGCCAGAACTTGGAATTGTACAACTTGGTATTTATACACTCGGAGTTAGTTTAGCAGAGATGGTGTTTTTAATACCTAATAGTATAGGGAGTGCTTTTCTTGGAAAACTTGTTAATTGTAACGAAGAAGAAAAGCATAAACTTACGGTAACTACTATGAAAATTAGTTTTTACTTAAGTTTAATAATAGTTATTGTAGGAGTTATAGGATCACCACTTATACCATTTATTTATGGTAAAGCTTATACAGAAGCTGTAGAAGTTACAATAATTCTTTTACTTGGAACTGTTGTAGCATCTTTTGGAAAAGTATTATCAAATGTTTATATGTCTAGAGGTCTTATGAAGGTAGAATTACTCTTTGGATTTCTAAGTTTTATTATTAATGTAGTATTAAATATATTTTTAATACCTAGACTTGGAATAATTGGCTCAGCAATAGCATCAACAATTGCTTATATTATTTATGGAGGCCTTTATTTAATTAAGTATTCTAGGGAGTGTAAAGAAGATATTTTTTCATTAATAAAAATAGAAAAAGAAGAGTTAATTTATATAAAAAGATATTTTAAAAAAAATTAATTTACACAAAAGAAAATTAATAAAGTTAAACTTTATGTTTAATTTAGAATTGGGAAAAGGAGACTTTTTATGGATAATGCAAAGAAGCCGTCATTTAGAAAGAAAATTTGGATAACTGTTCTTGTATTAGTAGTAATACTAGGGGTTGGAGTTGCTGGAGGATACTTTGTTGTATCAAATTATCTTAATAAGGTAAATAGAGTTCAATTAAATGACAAAGATCTTGGAATAGATAGTCAAGTAGAAACAAAATTAGATAAATTTAAAGGTATAACAAATATAGCTATCTTCGGTATAGATGAGCCTAAAGGAACAGCAGGAAGATCAGATACTATAATGATAGCAACTATAGATACTAACAATAATACATTGAAGTTAACATCAATCATGAGAGACTCATATGTTAATATTCCAGGATATGGTATGAATAAGATTAATGCAGCTTATGCTTTTGGAGGACCTCAATTAGCTTTAAGAACAATTAATGAAGATTATCATATGAATATTAAATATTACGTTGCCGAGAACTTTACTTCTTTACCAAAACTTGTTAATATGTTAGGTGGGATTACTGTTAATATAAATGCAGATGAGATTAAAGCTATGAAGGCACCTTTATGGCAATTAAATCAAATTTATCACACTAATGTTCCATACATAGAACAAACTGGAGAACAACATTTAAATGGATTACAAGCTTTAGCTTATTGTAGAATAAGACACTATACAGGTGGAGATTATGCAAGAACATATAGACAAAGAGCTGTTATGCAACAATTATATACAAAGATAAAAGCTCTTCCTATGACAGAATATCCAAAATTATTAGATGAGATGTTACCAACAGTTCAAACTAATTTAAGTAATTCTGAAATAATTTCTTTAGGAACAGAGATCTTAAAGATGAATACAAGTACTATAAAACAAGCTAGATTACCTTTAAATAACGATAGTTATGGAAAGATAATTAATGGTGAATGGTTCTTAGTATTTGATCAAGCTAAAACAAATCAAGAATTATATAACTTTATATTTGAAAATAAAGATTTACCAAATGAAGAGTTTGATGATTAGTGTGATCTAAGAATAGGAGATAGGAGATTATTATGGGGAAAAAAATAAGAAAAGCTATTATTCCAGCAGCTGGTCTTGGAACTAGATTTCTTCCAGCTACAAAGGCTCAACCAAAGGAAATGCTTCCAATAGTTGATAAGCCAACAATTCAATATATAATTGAAGAAGCTATTGCTTCAGGGATAGAAGAAATACTTATAATTACAGGTAAAGGTAAGAAGTGTATAGAAGATCATTTTGATAAATCATTAGAACTTGAAATGCAACTTGAGCAATCAGGTAAAACTGAACTTTTACAAATGGTAAGAGAAATCTCAGATATGGTTGATATACATTTTATAAGACAAAAAGAGCCCAAAGGTCTTGGTCATGCTATAAGCTGTGCTAAAACTTTTGTTGGTAATGAACCTTTTGCTGTACTTTTAGGTGATGATATTGTTTATAATGATGAAAAACCTTGTTTAAAACAATTAATTGAATGTTTTGATGAGTACAATACAAGTGTACTTGGAGTTCAAACAGTTCCAGAAGAAGATGTTTCAAAATATGGAATAGTTGATGGGGTTCATATTGAAGATGGAGTTTATAAGGTAAGAAATCTTGTAGAAAAACCATCTAAAGAAGAGGCGCCAACAAACGTAGCTATTCTTGGAAGATATATAATAACTCCAACAATATTTGAAATATTAGAAAACACTAAGCCTGGTAAAGGTGGAGAAATTCAATTAACAGATGCTCTTTTAACTTTAATAGGCAATGAGGCTATGTATGCTTATAACTTTGAAGGTAAGAGATATGATGTTGGAGATAAACTTGGATTTTTAAAAGCAACAGTAGAGTATGCTTTAAGAAGAGATGATTTAAAAGATAGTTTTAAAGAATACTTAAAAACTATAGTGGAATAATTAATAGGAGTTATCTTAAATTAAGATAACTCCTTAATTCAAATATAAGTAAGAAAAAATAGATACACAATAAAATTAGTTATAATTGTAATAGAGAGAGGGGAAAAGTATGAACGTTTTAGTAACTGGAGGAATGGGTTATATAGGAAGCCATACATGTGTGGAACTTTTAAATGAAGGACATAATGTAATAGTTATAGATGACCTTAGTAATAGTAAAGAACTTGTTAAGGATAGAATAAAGGAGATAACAGGTAAGGAAATTAAGTTTTATAAATACAATCTTCTTAATGCTAGTGATGTTGAAAAAGTTTTTGAAGAAAATAAAATTGATTCAGTAATTCATTTTGCAGCTTTTAAAGCTGTTGGAGAATCAACACAAAAACCTTTAGAATATTATCACAACAATATAACAAGTACATTAGTATTACTTCAAATTATGAGAAAGTTTGGAGTAAAGAATTTTGTATTTAGTTCATCAGCAACTGTTTATGGACAAAGTAAGATAATTCCTATACATGAAGGATGTGAGCTTTCAGCTACTAATCCTTATGGAGCTACAAAGCTTATGATAGAAGATATTTTAAGGGATTTATATAAATCAGATAGTAGTTGGAATATAGCTCTTTTAAGATACTTTAATCCAGTTGGAGCTCATGAAAGTGGATTAATAGGTGAGGACCCAAGTGGAATACCAAATAATTTAATGCCTTATATAACAAAGGTTGCTATTGGTGAACTAAAAGAACTTAGTGTATTTGGAAATGATTATGATACTAAGGATGGTACAGGAGTAAGAGATTATATCCATGTAGTTGACCTTGCTATTGGACATATAAAAGCTTTAGATAAATTAAATGAAAACTCAGGACTTGTTACTTATAATCTTGGAACAGGAAATGGATATTCAGTATTAGAACTTGTAGAAGCATTTTCTAAAGCGAGTGGTAGTCCATTACTATATAAAATAGTTGATAGAAGACCTGGAGATGTAGCTGTATGTTATGCAGATCCAAAGAAAGCTAATGAAGAGCTTGGTTGGTTTGCTACAAGAAATCTTGATGATATGTGTAGAGATTCATGGAATTGGCAAAGTAAAAATCCAAAAGGATATAATTAAGATTATATTTATATATGAAAGAAAGCTATCTTTTTTAGATAGCTTTTTTTATTTACTGTACTTTATTTTATATTATAGTGAATTGTATTTATAAGAATTATATTTAGTTATTACTAAAAAATATATTATAACGTGTAGTATAGCAAATAAGGGAACTATTAAGGATAACTCTTTAATTTATATAAAAATAAATCTTTCAATGACTATGTCTATTAATTGACATAGTCATATATAGAGGGTAGAATTATTTTTATATAAGACATAGTAGAGCTAAGTAAATAATATTTTTAGTGTTTATTTAGCTAAGCTATTTTAAAGGAGATGTAAATCAAATGAAGAATAAATTATCTTCAAGGGAATTTAATTTTGTTTTGATTCTTGCTATAGCTCTTGGAGTTCGTCAATTGTCAATGAGTATTATAGTTCCTTTTGTTTCTACTTATACACAAAGTTTAGTTTATGGAACTTTAGCACTTGGAGGAATAGCTTTAGGAATTTTTAGTTTAAGTCAGGGAATATTTCAAATACCTTTTGGAAATTTAGCTGATAAAATAGGAAGTAAGAAAGTTATTTTAATTGGACTTGGACTTTTAATTTTAGGCTTACTATTAGCTTGTATTTCTGATAATGCTTATGTATATCTTTTATCAAGAGCACTACAAGGAAGTGGAGCTATAACATCAGCAGCTTATGCATGGGTTTCACAAAAAGTTAAAAGAGATAAGATAGCAGATTCTATGAGCTTAATAGGAACTGCACAAGGTATTGCTTATATTTTAGCTTTAGGTGGAGGGCCTCTAATTATTAGCTTTATAGATGTAAAGGATCTTTATATAGCTTCAACAATACTTGTAAGTATAGTCTTTTTAAGTGTTTTAGTATTTTTAAAATCAGATGAGTCACAAAAGATAGAAAAGAAAAAAGAATCAGTTAAAACTGAATCTACTAAAGCTTATCTAAAAGCTTTAATGGCAAATAAATCTTTTATAGGGCTTATTTTATTAGCTTTTATAACTCCTTTTATAGGAATGTCTGGATTTTTTATAATACCAAATCATTTAGATAAAACTATAGGTCAAAGTAGACTTTGGGAAGTGTTAACTCCATCAGTTTTACTTGCTATAGTATTTATGAAGATTTCTATGAAATTTGTTAAGAAAGGCTTTGCAAAACAAATTATTATAATATCTTGTAGTAGCTTATTTATAGGAGCAATAATATTATTTATAAATGGAAATATATTTGTTTCATTAATTAAGTCAATATTTATATTCACAGGTTATACTATTTTATCAACATTAATACCAACAGTAGTAAATCAAATGATAAAATCTGAATTTACAGGAGCAGTAAATGGTTTTATAAATGCTTTTATATATATAGGAAGTTTTTCAGGAGCAGTTTTAACAGGAGTGCTTTGGAAAAGTCATAGTAATATTGCTTTGATTATAATATTTATTTTAAGTATTATAGCTTTAGGTATAGCACTTTTAGGAGTATCAAAAAATAAAACTCAAGTTTTAAATTAATGATATAATTAAGATTATATTTATTTATGAGGTAGAGTTTATGAAAAATGAGATTTCTTTTGATATACCTAGTTTTTCTATAGAAAATTCCTTAACTTTAAGTAAGGATGAAGAAAAACTTTTAAAGATATTTGTACGATTTGTAAATGCAGAAGAGAATTTTATAAAATTTAAACTAAATAAATTAAGTGAAGCTTTAGATTTAGATAATGAGAAATTAGTGAAAGTTTTAAAGGATTTTAGTAAGAGAGTTTTGACAGTGACAACTTCTGAAGGAAGTATATTATATCTAAGTATAATTTCTTCTATAGAAATTAATGAGAAATATGATTTTGTTAATATAAAATATGAAGAGGCCATTGAAGGCTTATTTGAAAGAATAAAGTTGGTTTTTGAAAAATATAATGCAAGTAGGATTTTAAATCTAAAAGGAAAGTATTCATGGAAGATATATTCTCTTTTAAAAGAGTTAGATTTAGAAAAAGAATATTATGTTTCTATAGATTATTTAAGAGAAGCTTTTGATTTAAAAGAAAGATATAAATTATATGCTGATTTAAAACGGAAGGTTATACTTTACACAGAAAATGAATTTAAAGAAAGTAGTGATATATACTTTACTTTTACAGAAAAGAAGCAGGATAAAAAAACTATAGGTTTATATATACAAGCGCATCAAAATCCTAATTTTAAAAATGAAGCTTTAGGATTAGATAGAATAGATATTTCAGATATTTTATTTTAATTAAGATTTATATTTTTATATTAAGGATATACTAAATTATTTTAGTATGTCCTTTTTTATTTTGCTTGATATAAAGATATAAATAATGGGAAAGATTAAAATAAGAAGATATATTCTTAAGTAGTCAAAGTTTAAGAATTGACAACTAAGATAAAAGTATTTAATATAAAGTTTTGAGAAGAGTTGTACAAAGTGTAAATTTTGTAAATAAAGTATGTTTTGTAAAGCTGTTTTTAAAGAAGAAAATTAAAACAAAAGAGGGAACATACCTAAAGAGGAGGAATTTCTATTAACGTTAAGAGTGCATCGAAGGGAGTTTTAGTACTTACATTTACTAATATACTCTCAAAGATATTATCATTAATTTATATTCCACTATTAATTAGAAATATAGGTGGAATAGGATATGGAAATTATTATTCAGCATATAATGTATATACATTTGTTTATATGGTTACTATAGCAGGATCATCAAGTGCTATACCAAAACTTATTTCAGAATATAGCCAAAGTGGTCATGAAAAAGATGCTATGGCAAGTTTTAAAATGGGAAGAAACTTTCTTTTTGTAATGGGATTAATAATGACAGTGTTATTAGTAGTTCTAACAAAACCAATAGTTGATTTCACAGGATTTAATAATAGTTATTTAGCTATTCTATTTTTAGCACCTGCTATAATTATTACAGCTATAGGTAGCGCATATAGAGGATATTTCCAAGGAAGAAATAATTTAGTTCCTCTTGGAATATCACAATTTATAGAACAAGTACTTAATACTATTTGTAGTTTAGTATTTTCATACATATTTATGAAACATAGTCTTGGACTAGGGGTTGCTGGTGGGGCAATAGGTACAGTAATAGGTGCTTTAGCTTCATTAATATACTTAAAATATAAATATATTATAGATATAAGAGGTAGAAGAGGAGTAAAATCCTTACCAAGAAAACATCATAATAAATATATAGTTTCTTATATATTTAAATATTCAGTACCTCTTCTAATATCAGCATTAATACTTTATGCAGGAAGTAACCTAATAGATCAAGCAGTTATAAATAATTCATTAAGAAGTATTGGATATAGTGAAGCAAAAGTCAGTGGATTATATGGGGACTTTGGTAAGTATATGCAACTTATAAATGTTCCAATGATTATTATAAGTTCACTTGCACTTTCAGTATTCCCATTAATAGCTAGAGAAAATGTTTCTGAAGATAAGACAAATCTTAGAGTAGCTATAAATAAGCTTGTTAAAATAGGATTTATAATAGCTTTACCTTCAGCAATAGGATTATCAGTATTAAGTTCATCAGTATTTAGAGCTATATTTGGAACTAGCCAAATGGGTGGATCAAAGATTATGCTTTATGGAGCTTATGTATTTATATTCTCAGCAATTTACCAATTAAGTAACACAATGCTTAATAGTTTAGGTAAGGTAACTGAAGGAGCAGTAACTTCATTTATAAGTGTTGCTATAAGAGTTATTTGTAGTTATATATTTATAAGAATATCAGCTATAAATATATATGGTGCAATAATTGGGCTTTTAGTTTCAAACTTTGTAGCTATGGTTATAAATATGTTTATAATAGAAAAGCATATGCAAGCTAGAGAATCAACATTAAAGAGTATAGTAAAACCAACAATTGCTGCAGTAATTATGGGAATTGTTGTATACTTTATAAATCTAGGATTACAAATGACACTAGTATCTGTAGCAGGATATATTGGTAATGTAATATCTCTTATGATAACAGGATATATAGGTGCTATAGTTTACTTACAAGTGATGGTAAGAATAAAGGGAATAACAAAAGAAGATATGGATATATTCCCAGCAAAATTAAGAAGATTATTCTTAATAAGAAATTTAGCTTAATATTGTAGATTAAGAAAAAAGAGATGTCAGTAAGACATCTCTTTTTTTGCTTTTAAAAAGTAGAGGACTTTATATTTAGTAGCTAGTTTATAGTTTATTGAAATCATAATTGAGTATCTAAAATTTAATTAATAAATATCGTAATATTTCAACTGAAGAGTTTAGGAATATATTTCTATATAAGGATTTTTATTTATTAATTTTAAAAGAAATTGAAATTTAATCGTAATAGATTATTAATTATAAAACATTTACTTTGAAATATTTACATAAATAATTTGATTTTTATAAAATTTAGTATTTTTACAGAAAAAGATAAATATATACAGAATATAGCCTAATTGTTAAATGGATGTTGAATAAATCTCTTATTTTGTAAAAAATATTTTATTATTTACTGAAAATTGCAACTTTTTTAATATATTTTGGAATTTGATATAAATAATTGCTTTAAAATATAATAATTTTAGATTTACAAAAGACGGAGGAAAGGACAATGAATAGGAAATTTTTAACTAGTTTAATAAGTATAGCAGCTATAGGAGCAACAGTTGGAGCTGGTAGTGCAGCAAACTCCAATATACATAAAAATATTAATCATAATAATGTTAAAAATGTAATATTGCTTTCAAATCACGAAAACAACAATAACAATAATGCTAATAGCAATAGTAATTCTAACTCTAACAGTAATACTAATGCTACTAAGTATAAAGTTGGAATAACTACAGCATTTATAGGTATACCTAAACAAGATAATGGATTTGCAGCTGATCCTAATTTTAATCCAAATGGATTTGCGTCACCTTTAAATAAGAAATTATATGAATATGAAAGTGTACCTGCTAATCAAAATGCAGCTATGGATGAAGCTATAACACTTCATGGAGGAAATCCAGAAGATACATG
>Cebus_capucinus_imitator_PRJNA485217_SSR013__coassemble_498_pt1 | contig 11069 bp, 9 predicted proteins | sample Cebus_capucinus_imitator_PRJNA485217_SSR013__metabat2_low_PE_007 | metagenome-assembled genome bin Cebus_capucinus_imitator_PRJNA485217_SSR013 | reverse complement strand
AACTAATTTGTAATCAATTCATTCACATTTTATAACATTGATTACAAAGTGTAAATAAAGAGTTAACAACAAATTAATTAATAATTAACTATTTCTTAATAATTTAAACAAAAATAATCTTTTTCATTTAAATTATTTTTTGTATTTAGTTTTATTAATTAAAAATTTCATATTTTTTGTATTGAAATTATATTCTCAATTAGATTTTTTAATCATTTAATTACTATTTATCAATTAGAGAATAAATAGTTAATATTTTAATACAAAATTAATTAAAAATTACTATATATGTTTAAACTAATTTTAATTTAATGGTATTATATATATATCATGTGATTTAATTTGGAGGTTATTATATGGAAAATAGCTCAAAGGATTCTTTGATAAATTTAAATAAAGAAACTTTAAATTCTAACAAAGAAATAACCGCTGATTTAACAAAAGAAGTAGAAACACTACATACGCTAACTAGAATTAAAGCTACTCTTGAAACTTCTGGTATAGTGGAAAATATACAAAATGATATAGATCTTCTACTATTAAATAGTTTTGAAAATGAAGGCCTTAATAAATTAAAAAATGAAATTTTAGATTTATATAATTCTCTTGAAAAAGATGCTAGAACATTTTCAGGAATTGTGTATGCTACTATAGAAGAAAAAAAGCAAGCTGAAAAAGAATATAGAGATATTTATAGACTAAAAAAAATTGCACAGAATACTTTAAATATTAATGAAAGAAAAAAAATCCTAGATAAGATTAATTCAATGGGATTTGTTAATAAAAATATAGCACCTCTACTCTTTGAAGTAGATACTGCATGTAAAACTTATAATGATGTACATTATAATACTTTTGAAGAATTAGAAATTGCTTTAGAAGAACAAAATCAATTAAAAGAATTTATAAAGCTTAGTGAAATTTTAGATGAAAAAATACAAATCTCTGCAATTATAAATATAAAAAGAAAAGTTTCAGAAATAAAAAAACATAAATTTATAAATCCTGAAATCAATAAATGTATTGCAGATATAACAGCCAAACTTCATGTTTTAGAAACTGAAGCTAAAAACTTTAATGGTAGACATTACTCTACTCTTGAAGAAGTTCAAAAAGTTCAAGATGAACTATATTATATAGATACTGAATCTTATAAATTTGATATAAATAAAAAAGAGGGTTTAGAGCTTTTCTTAGAACTTATGAGCTTAAAAGATTTTGAAACCCTTGAAGCAAGAGAAAAACTTAATGAATATAAAAATACTTATTCAGTTTTAGAAAAAGAATATAATGTTCAATTAAAAGTACAAAATAAAAAAAATACTTTAATTAAAAAGAAAAAGAAATTAAATATAATTTTTTATTCTCATATAGCTACTATTATAGCCTTATCAATAAGTATTGCTATTTTTGTTGCTTCAGGCAACTTCATCTCAACAGCAATTCTAGTATTCTTCTCTATTCTTGAAGGTATACTATTTACTTCTAATATTATATATTGGATTTATTATAAGACTATATGTTTAACAAATTCACTTAGTGATAAAATCAAATCAAAGTTTAAACAATAACTACATTAATATATAAAAAAGCAGTCTATTTCTAGACTGCTTTTTTTAAGCTTCAATTCTTTCACCATTTCTATTAAATTTAAATGCCGCTAACAGCTTGTCTATTGATACTATAAGGAATCCTAGAACTAAAAATGCTGGTATTAATATAAATATTAAATTATGTATTAGTCCCATAATAGTTATAACATTCATATTTAAAAATGGATATGGATATGAATCTATAATCTCACCTATTCCTAATGCATAGAATAAATAAATTATAGGGAATATAAGCCATAATAAAGCATTCTTAAATTTATATATTCCTTTTCTTTCAAATAATAAATAATCTAAAATAAATGCTATTGGTGAAAATCCATGAAGTGTATATTCTTCTAATTTAACTCTTCCATGTGCATGCCAATCTTGATTTAATATTAAGAAAAATATAAGTCCTGCAACACATATATAAAGTGTTATAGCACCTCTTACTGAATCTTTATTTAAAAATGTAATCTTCTCTTTGAAAAATACTTTATTAAAATACCATATAGTCACTGTTATATTACTTAATTCAGTGAAATAAGATATATATCCTAATAACCTTCCCCCAATAGTAGGAATAGTATTAGTAGTTAATTGATCAAAAAGCGAAAGTAATAATGCTGCTAGAACTATAATTCCAACAGTTCCTCTGTATATGTTTTTAGTCTTGTTCATTTTTTACCTCTTCATTTGTTAATTTTATTAATATATTTACTTCTCAATAAATAATACAAAAAAATATTTTGATTGTCAAACTATCTTTATTGTTTTACTTTTAACAATTAATTAACATATTATTAATAAAATTATCATTTAACCTTATTAATCACTAAGTACTTATAGAATATATTAGAAAATCATTTGTATATTATGCCAACAGATATTTATTTATAAATACCATAATATGAAATTTTATTTAAATCATATTATAATTTTAAGTATTGATTAAATTTATAAATTACAATTTTATTAATGTTTATTAACTTTAGATTTACATGAGAAGATTTTATTAGAAATACATAAGAAGGAGATTTTAGGATTTATGAAACAAAAGGAGATTTTAGCTACTTTAGCTATTTTAGGTACTGTTGTTGCTAGTAATACTACAACTGCTCATGCAGAAGTAAAAAAGCCAAGTTTACCAAAGCATAATAATACTAATTTATTAGCTGTAAATAATTCAGCTAATACTAAAGTTATTGGAGAAGTGACTAATACAAGCTTTCTTCATTTTAGATCCGGAGCTGGTCTTAACTACCCAATAATTGAAACATTAAACGGAAATCAAAAGATGGATATAATAGCGCAATACGGAACATGGTATCAAGTTATTATAAACGGTACTACTGGTTATGTGGATAGTTCTTACGTAAAAATACTAAATCCAGATGCCTTAGGTACTGCTACACTTGTCAATACTACTTTCCTTCACTTCAGACAAGAACCTTCTATAGATTCAAATATAATTGAAACTTTAGATGAAAACAGCGTTATAAATGTTCTTGCACAAAGAGGTTCATGGTATGAAGTAGAAGTTAATGGTCAAATAGGTTATGTTGATGGTTATTATATTCAACTTTCAAATAGTAACTCAAGTAATAGTTCAAGTAATACAAGCAATAGCTCAAATACTAATGCTATTGGAACTGGAACTCTTGTTAATACTACTTTCCTTCACTTTAGACAAGGTCCTTCAATTGATACAAATATAATATCAACTTTAAATGAAAATAGCCAAATTACTGTTCTTGCTAAAGATGGTTCTTGGTATAAAGTTGAAGTTAACGGACAAGTTGGTTATGTTGATGGTTATTATCTTCAAGTTAATCCAATTAACTCAAGTAATAACTCAAATAGTTCACAATCAAATAATACTAACTCTAATGTTCAAGGAATAGGTACTGGTTCTCTTATTAATACTACTTTCCTTCACCTTAGAGAAGGAGCTTCAACTAATACAAATATAATTGAAACTTTAAATACAAATAGTAATATTATAGTTCTTGCTAAAGATGGTGCTTGGTATAAAGTTAGTGTAGACGGTACAGTTGGTTATGTTTACGGTTACTACCTTCAAGTTACTCCAAACGGTTCAAGCAATAACTCAAGTAGCTCTCAATCAAGCAATAACTCTAATGTTCAAGGAATAGGTACTGGTTCTCTTATTAATACTACTTTCCTTCATCTTAGAGATGGAGCTTCAATACAAACAAATATAATTGAAACAATTTATCCTAATGATTCAATAACTGTTCTTGCTAAAGATGGTGCTTGGTATAAAGTTAGTGTAAATGGTACGGTTGGTTATGTTTATGGTTATTATCTTCAAGTTACTCCAAATAACTCAAGTAACAATTCAAATAATAACTCAAATAGTTCAAATGGTTCACAATCAAACAATAGCAGCTCTAATGTTCAAGGAATAGGTACTGGTTCTCTTGTTAATACTACTTTCCTTCACTTTAGACAACAAGCTTCTATTGATTCACCAATTATTTCAACTTTAAATGAAAACAGTCAAATTACTGTTCTTGCTAAAGATGGTGAATGGTACAAAGTTGAAGTTAATGGACAAGTTGGTTATGTTTACGGTTATTATCTTCAAGTTACTCCAAATGCTTCAAGTAATAATTCAAATAATAACTCAAATAGTTCAAACGGTTCACAATCAAACAATAGCAGCTCTAATGCTCAAGGAATAGGTACTGGTTCTCTTGTTAATACTACTTTCCTTCACTTTAGACAACAAGCTTCTATTGATTCACCAATTATTTCAACTTTAAATGAAAATAGTAAGATTACTGTTCTTGCTAAAGATGGCGAATGGTATAAAGTTGAAGTTAACGGACAAGTTGGTTATGTTTACGGTTATTATCTTCAAGTTACTCCAAATGGCTCAAGTAATAATTCAAATAATAACTCAAGTAATTCACAACAAAATAACAATAATACAGTTAGCATCATAGGTACTGGAAGTTTAGTTAATACTACTTTCCTTCATCTTAGACAAGAACCTACTGTTAACTCTAATATAATTTCTACTTTAAATGAAAATAGTAAAATTAATGTTATTGCTAAAGAAGGATACTGGTATAAAGTTGAAGTTAATGGTCAAATAGGTTATGTTGATGGATATTATTTAGATGTACAATACAACGGAAATTCTTCAAATATTTCATCTAGATTCCCTACTCCAAATTCAAATGAAATAACAACAAATTATCCTATTTCTTTACAACAATATGTTAACTTACAAGAACAAGCATGGCCTTTATTCTCAGCTCAACAATTTGAGAATGCCATAAATCCAAAATCAATCTCTAATATGTTTGAATTCTTAAGAATAGATCAATTTAGAGCCGTGCATCTTAATAAACTTAATGAGCTTCTTGAAGGTTGTGGAGTTCTTACAGGACAAGGACAAGCATTTATTGATGCATGTCAAGAATATAATATAGACCCAGTATATTTTGTTAACCAAAGTATACTAGAAACAGGTTATGGTACAAGTAGACTTGCTTCAGGTGTTACTATTTCAGAAATAGCTATACCTAGTGAACCAATTTATAACTCTAATGGTCAATTAGTTGGTTATCAAATGAAGAAGCTTCCTCACCCAGTAACAGTTTATAACTTATTTGGTATAGGAGCATATGATAATTCATCTGTTTTCCCAAATAGAGCTTTAATACTTGGAACAACTTATGCTTATAATCATGGTTGGACTTCAGTTCCAAATGCTATAGCTGGGGCTGCTCAATTCGTATCTAATGGATATATCCATAATAGTTACTACAATCAAAATACTGTTTATAAGCTAAGATATTCTCCTGTTATAAACAGCTTATGGCATCAATATGCAACAAACTATGCATATGCTAATGAAATAGCTAATTTAATGGAACAAAACATGGATCTATATGACTCAGGTGATAAATTCACTTATGACGTACCCGTTTTCCAAAGCTAAATTAAATAATTAAAGAAAGAGCTACCTCTAATGAGGTAGCTCTTTATAACATACAAAGCAATCTTCTGATAAAAATTCTCTATCTTTTTCTTTTTTGTTTCTATTATCAAAAGGTGAATTAACCAAAGACTTAATAAATGCTTGAGGATAATACCTTTTAAGATAAAGCATATAATTTACCCATCTCTGACATAATAATTTATACAACTTATTTATATCACTTTCTATATAGATTTTTTCATAATCTTCTAGTTTATCCCCTATAAACCTATGATTAATCTCATCTCTAACATGAAGAACTTGAACTATAAGATCAGTAAAATCTTCTTTATCATCTAATGCAGGATTAAATAATAAATCTAATATAAAACTACTTTTTTTATCTAAAATTATTTTAAGTTGCCTTAAATCATTCCTATCTACATTTATGCAACTCTCATAATCCTTAAAAATCTCATATAATTCTTCATATTTATTAATAGCCCAATCCTTTTTAATTAAAGCTTTTTTCCTTATATCCTCTATACACTCATCTCGATTAGTAAAGATATCTAGCATTTCTATACCAATCTCATTAAAAAAAAGACCTGTAAGAATATCTACTTCCTTATCTTTTTTTATCTTATCTTTTATATCAACAATATAATTTATTATAAAACTAGTAAACAATATATTTAAAGGAATACTAGCAATAGACATAGCTATAGAGGTAATAATATAATGAATCTCCCCAAAAATAATATAATAAATCAAATAAAAAACAGTTGTTAAAATAACTAAGATTATAATCTTTAATAAATTATTCTTTCTACTTTTATCTCCAAACATACTTTCTTTACCTTTTTTAATATTATTATATTCAGGTAAAGTTGATTTTGTGATAATTATGTTAAGTACTTTTTATGTTTAAATCATATTTAACTTTACTAAAGCATTGTATATTCCTTCATTAGCAACTGTATCAGTTGTATCATATGCATGCTCTAAAAGTTTTTCATGACTATCTCCCATTGCTATTCCGTGAGCAACAAGTTCAAACATTTCTATATCATTTTCTCCATCACCAAAAGCATAAGTATTTTCTTTATCAATTCCTAGCTTATCTATAAGATGTTGAATTCCATAAGCTTTAGTACGTCCTTTTCTATACATATCATATGAAATTTGACCTGGATGTTGCATAAATACAAATTCTTCACCATAATTTTTCATCATTTCATTGAAAATTTCTTCGTTGTTATTTACCACAACAATCTTACTTACTGAAATCTCATCTTTTGACCATTTATCTGTTATATTTTCTAAAGGTAAACTAAAACCACTAAAAACTTGTTTATTTCCTTCAGTTTCAAAGCTACTTATATAACTTTTAGCTTGTCCTTCTAAAAGATACTCTATTTCTCTTTCATTGAAATAATCTATTAGTTCACTCATTCTTTCTTTATCTATTGAATCATCAAGTACAGCTTCATTATTTAATTCTATATATGTACCATTTGATGTTATATATCCATCTAGACCTAAACTTAAAAGTTTTTCATTAAGAAAACTCATAGGTCTTCCAGTTGCCATTACTGTTAAATATCCATTTTCTTTTAATCTATTTATAGCTTCCTTTGTTTTATCACTTGGAGCTTCAATGCCTTTTCTACAATCTATTAATGTTCCATCAACATCAAAAAATACTATTCCTTTTATCTTATCCATGTTCCTCACCCCGTCATAAATATTACTACCTATATTATAGCATAAAAAATAGTAGTTCACTTATCTTAGAACTACTAACTTAAATACTTGTATACTATTAATCACTAATTTTTTCTCCACAATGAGGGCAATATTTATAATTCTTATCTAATACTTTTTTACAATTTGGACAAACATTCATCGCTCTATACTTACTATATTTAGCATTTAAATCAACTATGTCTGAATTAATTATTTCAACTTTTTCACCCTTTTCCATAGCTTTTCCCTTTTCTTTTGGAATTTCATATACTGCATTACAATTCTCACAAGTTATATAATACTTTTCATTCCACTTAAAAATAGGTATAAAGAAAAAATGAAAGAAGGTATATATCTTTATCAACTTTCCTCTTCTATTTGATGTACAATGCTTACAGTTTATTCCCTCTAAAATTTTTATTAATTTCTCTTTTGTTTCTATTCCAAATATACCTATAAAAAACATATCTTCCTCCAAAGTAATTTTTATTTATTAGTTTTATAAGTATATTATACCAGTAAAAAGCTCTAGATATTAAAATCTAGAGCTTAAAATTAGTATTACTTATCAAATAATCCAGCACCATTTCCTACTTTTACTCCCTTAGAAGCTGAACCTATAGTTTTTTGTGCTTTTAGATTTCCTTTTGTGTTCATACCTTTTTTCTTTTTCTCTTCAATAATTTTTTTCATCATTTCAATATTCTTATTCATTGTAGGCTCCAATCCTGCATAATAATTTTATAAATCTACATAATAATTATATCATTGTTTTTGTCACCTCTTAGAATTTATTTAATAACTATAAAAAGAAAGATTTACTGTAAATCTTTCTTTTTATAATATTATCTAAAAGATGTATTTAAAGCTTTTAAAAGGATTCTTACATCATACTTATATTGTGTTACAGGAGCTACCTTTCTTTCAAGACCAAGCAATGTATAAACAGCCATTCTAGCAGCACGAACTGAGAATTCCTCTGTAAATACCATATCTTCAGGTATTTCTACATATTGAGATACTAGCCCAAGATTTGTTGAACCTTCTGGAACTACTTTAGGTCTATCTTTCATAGCTCTTGGTTGGAATTGAGAAACTATATATGGCATCATACAAGGAATAACATTTATTGCTGTTCCCATAAGTTCTTCTAATTCATCTTCAAAATGTAGATGATATAAAAGCTCTTTTAATATTTCTTCACCAGTACATTCTTTCATTGGCTTTTTAACATAATCCCCTACTTTATCTGTATATAATCCATATCCCCAAAATACTGTCACATCATCTGGTTGATTTTTAAAGTGAGGTTGAGCTGCAACTACTATAGACATAAGCCAACTTGAATCTTTAAATGTCATTAAAGCTCCACTTCCTGGTACATTACGAGAAAATTGTTCTATTCTCTTTAAAATTTTATTTCCTTTGCAAGTTACAGTGAATGATTCCCAGTTAGTTTCATCTGGATTACCGAAGAATGGTTTAGGATTTCCAAGCCCTTCTTTTTTACTAGCAATATTACTCCATAAAACAGCAGACATTGGATTTTCAACTTTCATTTCTGGAGCTTTATTCATTGATCCAAGTGTTGCATTATCAGTCATGCATCCATTAGTAACTATACAAATATCACCTTCATTTAAATGTAAAACACTTTCTTTTCCATCTTGAATATAATGAATTCCTGTTACTGTTATTAAATCATCATCTTTAAACTCTAAATCAGTGACAGTATAGTTTAATGAAAAATCAACATTATATTTATCTAAATAAGCTTTTATTGGAAGTATTATTGACTCATATTGATTATAAGTTGTTCTAGTAACCCCTTCTAAAGTTTGAATACGTGAAAATTCAAATATCATTCTTTCCATATATCTCTTAAATTCAAAAAGACTTGACCACTTTTGGAAAGCAAAAGTTGTTTGCCACATATACCAGAAATTTGTCTCAAAGAAATGTGGTGTTGCCCCAAACCAATCACAAATTCTTAAATTATCTAATTTTTCTTCAGGAGTAATCATTAATTTTCCTAAAGCCATACGGTCAGCATTATCAAATCCCATAGACATTACATCTAAAACCTTACCATCTTTATCTATAAGTCTTGCATTAGCATGAGTTGGATGAGCATGGTCAAAAGCAAATATTTCATCACAAACTGTCATTCCTTCCTTTTCTAATGATGGTATTGTTGATAGTAAGTCCCATAGATTTTCATATGTTTCTTCATTAAGCATTCTTCCACCACGAATTATATATCCATCAGCTGTATTTCCAGCTCCATCATTACTTCCACCTAAAATATTCATTCCTTCTATAATATGAATATTTTCACCTTTAAAACCACAGTCTCTAATCAAATATACGGCTCCAGCTAATGAGCCAAGTCCTCCCCCAACAAAATACGCATGTTTATTTTCATACTTATTATTCATAATAATCCCCTCCACATAAATTAACTTCTAAATATTATCTTTATTAATTAAACAAGTTATTCTCTATGTATTTAGGATACTACCAAAGAAATTTACCTGATATAGACAAAAAAAGTGATATGTATAAACTTTATACATATCACTTTTTTTGTCTATATTTTAACTTCTTATAACTATAGCTTTTCTTATATCTCCACTTATTAATTTATCAATATTACTAATTATAAGCTCTGGATCTTCTTTCATATCATTTTTCATCCAAGATATTAAAACTCCTATAAATGCAAAACTATAAAAATTTGCTATAAACTCTTTTCTCTCATTCGGAACATCTATATTAGCTGAAATCTCATTAATAACATTGATTAAAAGTGAAAAAGATTGAGCATATAAAAAATCTTCTAAATGATCTCTCCCCATTGAATTTAAAGTATTCATACAAAACTTCTTATTCTCTCTAACATATTCAAAAATATCTAGAAAAGCTTTCTGCCATCCATCATAAGTACTATAACTAGATATACTACTAACCACTTCTGTTTTATATATCCAACCTAATAAATCATATATATCTTGAAAATGATAATAGAAAGTTTGTCTATTTACACCACAATCCAAAACTATATTCTTTACAGTTATCTTATCAAGTGGAACTGTATTCATTAACTTCTTTAGTGAATTTGCAATTGCCTTTTTAGTTATTAATGACATCTCTAAATACTCCCCTTACCTTATAAATCTAAAATTCTTAAAATCTAAGCCCTCTATATAAAACTTTAATTAAATATTTTTATAAGAAAAGTATACTATACAAATAATTTATGGACAATTTTTCTAATTAAATCTTAATTATATCTAAATTATTAGATTTTTATAAATATCATAATCTTCATCTTTAAATACATTTATAATAATTCTATCTATTGAATCACTATTATTTTCTAAAAACTTCAGAATAGTATCTAAAGCAATTTTTGCTGCCTCATCATTTGGAAAATGAAACTCACCAGTAGAAATACAACAAAATGCTATTGATCTTATATTATTTTCTACTGCAAGGCTAAGACATGATTTATAGCAAGATTCTAAATTTTTTCTTATGTTATCTGTTAATTGATAACTTACAATAGGACCAACTGTATGTAAAACATATTTAGAAGGTAGATCATAAGCAGATGTTAATTTAGCCTTCCCTGTTTCTTCTTCATATCCTTGCTTTTTCATTATCTCAAAACATTCTTGCCTTAACTCCACTCCAGCTGCTGAATGTATTGCATTATCAATACATCTATGACAAGGTACAAAGCAACCTAACATTTGACTATTTGCTGCATT
>Cebus_capucinus_imitator_PRJNA485217_SSR013__coassemble_493_pt1 | contig 11148 bp, 8 predicted proteins | sample Cebus_capucinus_imitator_PRJNA485217_SSR013__metabat2_low_PE_007 | metagenome-assembled genome bin Cebus_capucinus_imitator_PRJNA485217_SSR013 | reverse complement strand
CCCCAGACCCACGCCTTAGAAGGGCGTTGCTCTATCCAGCTGAGCTAAAGATACACATTATTTTTTATTGCTTTTCCCTTGCAACGTTAATCAGTTTAACACAACTGATTTTGTTTGTCAAGAACTTTTTTGAAAAAGTTTTTGGAGCGGGTAGCGAGAATCGAACTCGCCTATTCAGCTTGGAAGGCTGACGTTCTACCAATGAACTATACCCGCATACTGGTCGGGGTGACAGGGCTTGAACCTGCGACCTCATGCTCCCAAAGCACGCGCGCTCCCATCTGCGCCACACCCCGATATGCTAAATAGCTTATTAAAACTTCTTCTTTAACTTTCTCGTTTGTGTCGTTCGCTCTTGACGACAATAGTTATTCTACACTATACAAATTATTAAGTCAACACTTTTTTTAAATTTTTTTTATTTTTTTATACAAGCTTATGTAAAGCCAGTAAATAAGCCATTAGCAATAATTATTTATAAATTCATTATATAAATAGATTATATTAAATAATGTTTTAAATTTATTTTATCATTTTCTATTTCTAAATATCCTATTGAATTACTTCCATCCCTAGCTAAAGCTGCACTTCCTGGATTAAATATATAAGTTCCTTCTTCTTCAATTAATAATTTTCTATGTGTATGTCCAAAGAAAACACAATTTGCTCCAAGTTCTAATGCTCTATAATAAATTTTACTTACATCATAATTAACACCATAATTATGACCATGTGTTAATAAAAACTTCTTTCCTTTTAGTTCTACTAATAATTCCTCTTCTCCACTACTATCATAATCACAGTTTCCCTTAACCATATATACTTTTCCTTTGAATTTTTCTTGTATATATCTAGCATCTGCTATATTATCTCCTAAATGAAAAATTGCATCTGAATTTTTACTTAATTCTAAAACCTTGTTTAATATATTTATATCATTATGTGTATCACTTACTACTGTTATAATCATTTTATTAACTCTCCTTTTAATATTTAAAGAGTATCCCTTCCCTAATAAAATTTATAAAAAGATACCCTTATACTGTATTTTTATAATATTTCTTTTATTTTTTCTCTTAATTGTTTAAGTGCTCTACCTCTATGACTTATTAAATTTTTTTCTTCACTACTCATTTGTGCAAAAGTTTTTTTATATTCTGGTACATAGAATAATGGATCATATCCAAACCCTTCATCACCACTTAATTCTTCTGTTATTATTCCTTCAGATTCACCACGAACTACAATTTCTTTATCTTCTGATGAAATTAATGTAACAACACATACGAACTTAGCAGTTCTTTCTTCCATTGGAACACCTTTTAATTCTGATATTAATTTTTCATTATTTCTTTGATTATTACAGTCTTCTCCTGAGTATCTTGCTGAATACACTCCTGGTGCTCCATTTAAATAATCAACTTCAAGACCTGAATCATCTGACATTACTATAAATTCTTTTTCTCCCTTTGATTTTAAATATTCTACTATCTCACTAGCTTTTTTTCTTGAGTTAGCCTCAAAAGTATCTCCATTTTCTTCTACTTCTATATTTATATTCTCATCTTTAAGAGAAACTATTTCTAAATCTATATCCTTTAATATTTCTTTTATCTCTTTAACTTTATTCTTATTGTTACTTGCAATTATAAACTTTCTCACTTTCTAATCTCCTCTCTTTAATATATATGCTTTAATAATTAAATTTTACTTTACTATAATTAAATATTTTACTCTAATTATACTCTCATTAATTATATTATTAAATGCTTATATCCTCTATTTTTAGCATTTTGCATGGTAATATTTTATTACTATTTTCATATTAATAGTATATGAATTATTTTATGAGGTGAATAGATTGAAATATATAGGTTCTTTCTTTAGGATGAATTCTATCTCCGCAAAAGAAATTGAATCACAGCTACTTTTTTTTAGTCGTGAATCAGTTAAACATCTAGTTCTTGATTCTAGATGCGGGGTTCCTATATCTCAAAAAACACTAAAAAAAAGCTTTGAATCTAGGCAATACAATAATATAAAAGAACTGAACCCTATAATGGCTATATATAAAAAAGCCAAACCAAATATTTATTATTCTAAACATAGTAAAACTTGGGATGAAACAACTTTTAAAAAAGAAATTCTTATTTCATCAAATGCTCTTATGACCTTAAACCTTTTAAAACTAGCTTCTTATTATAAAAGTTTTAAAGATATTGATGATGATTTATATAACCTTTCACTAACATATATAAAACTTGCTAAGATACAGCTAGATTTTTATTATAAGAACTTAAGAAATACTGAAGGATTCTTTGTAGATAAAAAAAATATTTCTTCTTCAAATAATAGCTATCCAGAACTTGTAGATAAATCTTCTAGTTTTTCTTTTTCTGATCAAGCTTATATGATGCTTGCTTATTACTTATATTCAACAATGACTACAGATACTAATGAATCTAGAAACTTTAAAAATTTCTCTTTTGAAATACTAGATATGTTTGATAACAGAAAAGAATTCCTATATGATGAATCATTTGAGGAATGCTGTCATATTTGCTTTATATTTAATATTATGTATGAACTATCCCAAAATACTAAATGTAAAAACCTACTTTTAGATATGTCTGATTTTATTTTATCTAGATATCAAGATAACGCTGTTGATACAAAAAATCTTGATTTAACAACAATGACATCTTTAAATTTATATCTTTCATATAGAAATACTAAGATGCTTGTTTTTAAAGAAGCTTTTATGGATATATGTAAATACTTCAAGACTATATATAATGATGAATTATCTACATTTATAAAGCCTGGTGATAAAAAGGACATTAAATATTACAACATAGAGCTTATATTATACTTAGTAAATCTTTTACTCTACAATAGAGAAGATGATAGTGATAAAGAAAACGATAAATTAATTTCTGAATTCTTTAAAAATTCAATTGTTAATTCTTCTATAATTACTAGTTTTCCTGACCCACCAACACTTGACTCTTCAGAAAGATATAAGCACTTTTCACTAAGATCAACAGATCTATTAGATGATTTAATGTTTAATATGCCAGAAACTAATAATCCTAGTTCAACATTACTTGCTCCTGTATTTTTAAAAAATACTGTTTATTCTAAAAAGAAGAGAACATTCTCATCAAGCAAAACTAGCTTTGAAAGTTTTCCTAATCTTTTTGTAGATTTTCTTATAATATGTTTATTTAATGATGATTATATAAACTTTATTTGTCCTATTCCTCTTGATGAAGATACAAAAAAAGAAAGAAACTCTAAAAAACCAGATAGAATATATCGTGAGGAAATAATTGAAGATATAGTTGAGGATTTAACTGAAGAAAAACTTGAAAAAGTACCTAAGGAAATTATTAAAGAAACTCCTCAAAATATTCCTAAGAAATCTTTAAAAACTAATTCTAAGAAAAATCATAAAAAAGCTAGTGCTATAGATACTCTTATGAATAGTGATGAAGAAGTTGATGTTGATACTATTGTAGCAACTGATGCTAAAGTTGAAGATAATATAATTAAGGTTGAAATTTTAAATGATGAAAAGGATAGTAAAGAGATAAAAGAGGATTCATTAGCTAAAAAAGAATAAATAAAAAGTAAAGGTAGATGCTAAAAAGCTCTACCTTTTTATTTTTAACCTATATAAAGCATTTTCTTTAGAATTATATTTCCATTAGCATCTATATAAACATTTTTTAAATTATCTGATTTGCTCCATAAATTATTTTCATTATATAAGGAGAATATTGAATAATCAAAATCCCTATAATATCGTTCTATAGATTTTATAGTATCATTTATATTTTCCTCTTCTAGGTTTACTTCACCTAAAAATATATTAAAATTACCCGCCTTTAAGGCTTCTTCTAATTCATCTTTATTGTAAAACTTATATGAAACATTAATTTTATATTTTTCTAGCTCTACTTTTATAAATTCAGCTAACTTTTTATTTTCAAAACTATCTTTTGCTATTATTCTAAGATTATCTTTTGTAAGATTCGGAATTCCCTTAAGGTATTTACTACTCATTTCAAAATTTTTATTTTTTGTTTCTTCACTATAAACTTGTTTATTTTCTTTTTTATAAAAAATACTCTCTTCTACTTCTGCTTTGGTTATAGGTCTAATATCAACAGTTGCAAAATCATTTTTAGGTAAATAACTTTCCATTATACTCATACTTAATGCAATATATATACCCTTTCTAAAATCTAGATACTGGCTAAGACCTTTAGTAGAATTAAATACCATGTATTCAAGTCTTGAAGATTCAAAATTATATGTATTACTTCTAAGACTACTTTCTTCAAAGACTGTATATGGTGGGTTATATGCTAAATCAACCTTATTAGTACTAAGTCTTGCAAAATCTTTAATATTATCTTTGCTTTTTACAATCTTTATATTTTTAGCACCACTAAACTTTAAACTATATTCCTTGTTTTTAGTTAGACTTATAGAATCATTATTATCAATTTTAGAAATTACATATGGCCCTGAATATCTAATATTTCTATAACTATTAATATAATTTGCTAATTCATCTTCTGGATTTCTAAGTCTATATTCAGGCTTAGTTAACTTCTTTAAAAAATCAGGATCTTTTCTATTTAAATTTATATTTAAATGCCTTTCATCTTTAGCTACAATCCCTACGTCCTTAAAAGTTGATTCTCCATTTCTATATTTCTCTACTCCATAAATACTATATAGTTCATCAGTTGTATAATTATTATTATCTTTAGATAATAGATACTCAAAATATTTTTCAAAGTCTTTTGCTGTTATTTTACTTCCATCACTCCAATAAATATCTTTTCTAATTAAGAAACTATATTTAATTCCATCATCACTAACATTCCATCCCTCAGCCAAAGCAGGTGCTATTACTCCATTTTCAGTTACTTCGATTAATCCTTCAAATAAAGATGCAATTATATCCTCTTCTCTAGTTTTTATATAACTAGATGGACTTAGAGTTGTTGGAATATCTGTAGTTGTATAAACCATTTCTCTATCATTACTTCCTATTTTTGAAACTGGTGCTACTGGAGTTATTTTTGAACATCCTGCAACAGTAAATAAAATAATAAAAAGAATACTGAGAAATTTTAAAATTCTATATCTTTTCATAATTTAACTCCCATTTAATTAGTACTATTTATAATGATTAACATATTTAATGATTTTAATTCATATTTAAGCTAAAGCATTAAATTTTCATTTATTTACATTAAATAAATAGAAGTGTTATAATTTATTTAATACTTTTTAGGAGGTAAATTATGACTATCGCAGTACAAATAATTGCTATATTATTTATGGTTACTTTAATGTTTATAGGTATTTGGACATTTGTTATTGCTAATAAGGCTTATAAGCAAGTTAAATATAAAAATTACTTACTTGAAAAGATTGCAAATCGTCTTGCTATAATGACTGAAGCTGTATATGATGATAAAAATACAATTAAAAAATTTAATAAAAAGCTTTCTGAAGAAGAGGAAGTAAGAAAAGATATTGAAGATATATTAGTTAAAGAAAATAAACTAGACGAAAACTTTTCAAATCAAAATTCTAGTTTAGATGAAGATACTATATCTAATGATGATATTGAAGAAATGAAAAATATTTCTGATGAAGTTGTAGAAAATAATTCTCAAACAGAAGATAATACTAAAAAATAAAAAGAACTATCCCTTTTATGGGGTAGTTCTTTTTTATTAAAATCCTATTTTTTAAATTCTATCTAATTAATATTTGTTCTCCAACGATATTTCTAAGAATATCTATTTTTAAATCAAAATCAAGTTTTTCAAGTACTTCAATAGTTACTTCTTCTATTGCAGAAATTTCTCCTTTATTAAAATTTTCTACAATTTCAGGTCTTTGATCTAAAATATCATTTACAAACTTTTTTATAAGCTCTTCTTGTTTATCGTCTATCTTATTACAACAACCATCCTCCGTAGGGATAATACACTCGTCCTGATTTTCAGATGTATTGTCTTTTACTTGATCCAAACTCATGTGATCTTCTCCTTAATTAAAAAAATATAAAAACCATAAATTTATTAAATCATTTTCTCAAACTCTTCTTCTGTAAGTATTTTTATTCCCAGTTCTACTGCTTTATCATATTTTGACCCTGCTGCTTCACCAGCTATGACATAATCAGTTTTTTTACTTACACTTCCTGAAACTTTTGCTCCAAGACTTTCAAGTTTATTTTTTATTTCTGTTCTTGAATAATTTTTAAGTGATCCTGTTGCTACCACAGTTTTATTGTTAAACACACTTTCAGTAGTTTCAGTCTCTTCATAACTTGGATTTACTCCAATATTTAAAAGTTCATCTATTACTGAAACTATTCTTTCTTCTTTAAAGAAATTAATAATACAAGCTGCTACAATATCCCCAACATCAGGAACTTTAACTAAATCCTCAAATTTTGCATTTTTAATATTTTCTAAAGTTTTAAATTCTTTTACTATATCCTTAGCAGTCTTAACACCTACATTAGGAATACTAAGTGCGTAAATAAATGCTGCTAAATCACACTCTTTACTTTTTTCAATAGCATCTAATAAGTTCTGAGCCTTTTTAGGACCAAATTTATCTAGGTCTAAAAGTTTTTCATACTCTAGCTTATATAAATCTGATATTGATTTTATATTTAACTTTTCAAATAATTGTTCTGCTGTTCTTTCAGAAAACCCTTCTATGTTCATAGCATTTCTTGATGAATAATGCACTATTGTTTTTACTAACTGTGATTTACATCCTAAAGTATTATCACAGAATATATGAACTCCATCTTGATGTAACTCACTTCCACATGATGGACAATGTGTTGGTGGAATAATTTCTTGTGCACCTTCAAGACTTGATTCAACTACTCCCATAATTTCAGGAATAACATCATTACTTCTTCTTACAAATACTTCTGCTCCAAGCTTAACGCCTTTTCTCTTAATATCATCCATATTATTAAGTGTTACTCTCTTAACTGTTACTCCAGCAAGTTCAACTGGTTCAATTATAGCTGTTGGTGAAACTCTTCCACTCTTACCTATGTTCCATTCTACATCTATAAGCTTTGATGTTGTTTCTTGAGCTTCAAACTTATATGCAATAGCCCATTTAGGAGCCTTAACTGTATATCCTAAAAGTTCTCTAGTTCTTATATCATCTATTGCTATAACAAGTCCATCAATATCATAATTTAAATCAAATCTTATATCTTCTATATATTTAATCTCATTTTCTATATCGCTAATAGAATAACAAACCTTAATATAATCATCCATTGGGAAACCTTTTTCTTTTATGAAATTTAACATCTCTTCATAAGTTTTAAAAGGCTGACCTTCTTTATATCCTATATCATAGAAAAATGCTGATAATCCTCTTTTAGCTGTTTCTACTACATTTAAATTTCTAAGAGCACCTGCTGCTCCATTTCTTAAATTTTTAAGAGGTACTGCTGCTGTACTATTATATTTTTCAAATGCTTCTGTTGTCATTACAGCCTCACCATGTATTTCTAAGAAATTATTTGAATTTATCTTTAATGGAATTGATTTTATTGTCTTAACTTGTGCTGTTACATCTTCTCCAATTTCACCATTTCCTCTAGTTGCACCTGTTACCATTATCCCTTTATCATCATATGAAAGATTAACTGTAAGACCATCAAATTTTTTAGTAACTATATATTTAAGCTCTGGCAATTTTTCTGTTGCATTATTATTATATTCATTTATAAATTTTAAGTTCCTTTTATGCCAATCCTCTATTTCCTTAATAGTTTGAGCTTTTCCAAGGCTCCAAAGAGCTGCTTTATGTTTATACTTCTTAAATTCTGATAAAACTACATTCCCTACTCTTTGTGTTGGTGAATATGACAATCTATAATTTAATTCTTTTTCCAAAGTTGTAAGTTCATCATACTTTTTGTCATATTCTTGATCTGTAACAGAAGGATTTGCTAAAATATAATACTCATAAGCATATCTATTTAATTCAGTTACTAACTCTTCCATTCTTTTGTTCTTATCCATACTTACTCCTTTAATTATAATCTTTAAACTTAACTATATATATTATAACCCTTAATTTATATTTAAATAATCTCCCATAAAAAACTAAACTAAATCTAAATGAGCAAAGCTTAGCATTAAATGTTTTACTCCTTGGCTATCAAAAGCTATTGTAAGCTTAATATCATCACCAACTTTTGAAGTTGTAATTATTGTTCCTATTCCAAACTTACTGTGTTTTACCTTTTGTCCCATCTTAGCAGTTTCAGCAGTAAGTGCCTTTTCACTTTCATTGCCTCCACTAAGTATATCATCTAATTTTCTACTTGCTTTTTCTCTACTAATACTATTACTACTTGTATATGAAAAACTACTTGTTAGTCCATGTGGATTATTACTTCTAGATGTTAAAGTTGATTTAAAACTTGACTCACTTCTTAAATGATTTGTTTTCTTCTCTGGATATTCCTTTAAATCCATAGGTATTTCTCTAATAAAATCTGATTGTGGATAAGACACTGTCTTACCAAATACCATTCTTGTTTCAGCTGATGTCATATAAAGTTTCTCTTCAGCTCTTGTTATACCAACATAACAAAGTCTTCTTGCTTCTTCCATCTCACTTTCTTTTTCCATAGCTTTTGCATTTGGGAATATTCCATTCTCCATACCAACCATAAATACCACTGGGAACTCTAATCCTTTAGCACTATGTATTGTCATAAGAGTTACATAATTACTATCCTCTTCCATATTATCTGTATCTTGAACTAAAGCAACTTTTTCTAAATATGTTGCAAGATTTCTCTCCTCTTCTGGAGTAGTTTTCTCAAAATCAACAGCATCAGAAACAAGTTCCTTAAGGTTTTCTATTCTACTTTCATCTTCTAATAACTTAGAATTCTTTAAAGCATCTATATAACCTGAATGTTCTAAAACATATTCTATAAGTTCAGATACACTTAATGATTCTGCCATTACCTTTATATCTTCCATCATATCAACAAATCTAATTATAGGATTTTTACCTCTTGATGTAAGACTAGGTATATTTTCTACTGATAATAAAGCATCATAAAAATCTAAATCATACATTGCTGCATATTCATCAACTTTATCAATAGTTGTATTACCTATACTTCTCTTTGGAACATTTATAATTCTTTTTAAGGCTATATCATCTTGTGGATTTACTATAACTTTTAAATATGAAAGGATATCTTTAATTTCTTTTCTATCATAGAATTTAAGTCCACCAAAAATTCTATATGGAATCCCCGCTCTTCTTAAACTTTCTTCAAATGTACGAGATTGAGCATTTGTTCTATAAAGAATTGCAAAATCTTTATAGTTCCAAGATGTCTCTCCCCCTCTAAGCTTTTCTATTTCACCTGCAACAAAAGCAGCTTCTATCTTATCTGAAAAACTTCTTTCTATAGTAATTTTATTACCTGCTTCTTTTTCAGTTCTTAAAACCTTAGATTTTCTCTCTAAATTATTTTTTATAACTCTATTAGCAGCTTCAAGAATATTTCCTTTAGATCTATAGTTTTGTTCAAGTTTTACAACCTTAGCATCTGGATAATCTTTTTCAAAATCAAGAATATTCTTGATATCTGCTCCTCTCCATGCATAAATACATTGGTCGTCATCACCAACAACACAGATGTTTTTATTTTTATCAGCAAGCATTCTTGCAAATTCATATTGAGCTTTATTAGTATCTTGATACTCATCTATCATTATGTATTTAAATTTATTCTGATAAAACTCTAAAACTTCTTCTGAAGTTCTAAATAACTCAACAGTTTTTCCTATTAAATCATCAAAATCTAAAGCGTTATTACTCTTAAGTCTTTTTTGATATAGCTCATAAGCATTTGCTATTTTTTCTTTTCTATAATTTCCTTCTACTTCTCTTCTATACGCAGAAGGGCTTTGAAGATTATCTTTAGCTTTACCTATGCTTCCTAAAATCTCATTATCTGATATATCTTTTTCATTAATCTCTAATTCCTTCATTATATGCTTAATTAGAGTTTTTTGATCTGAAGAATCATAAATAGTAAAATCTTTTTTATATCCTATTTTATCTATTTCTCTTCTTAAAATTCTTACACAAGTTGAGTGGAATGTAGATATCCACATTCTATCAGCATCATCACCAACTAAAGCTTTAACTCTTTCTCTCATCTCTGCTGCTGCCTTATTAGTAAATGTAATTGCTAATATATTATAAGGTCTTATATCTAAATCTTTAAGCATATGAGCTATTCTATGAGTTAATACTCTTGTTTTTCCTGATCCTGCTCCTGCAAGTATTAAAACTTGACCATCTATAGTTGTTGCAGCTTCATATTGTTCTTTATTAAGTAAGCTTTTTAAATCCACAAGACCAACTCCTTCTTTTACTATTCTATATTTATCTATTATAACATAATAATTTTTTACCATATATCATTATAATTTTTCTTAATTTATAAATCATTTTTATAAATAAAATAAGCCCTAATATATAAGATATAAAACTAAATATCGCATATATTAAGGCTTAAAATAAAAACGCAACCCTTGGGGCCAGGTTGCGTCTTAGCAATAAGCAATAAATAAAAAGGGGGCTATTTATCCTTTTATTTATCCTTGCATTAACATTATATTAAAAAGGATTTCTAAATGCAAGTGATTTAAATTATTTTTTGTAATTTATTACCTCTAAATTTTCTACTTATTACCAACTTTTTAATTAGATTAAAAATCTTTGCATAATAAATCTAATTCTTCTTGAGTAAGCTCTCTATACTCACCTTCATTTAAAGATTCATCTATATCAATATTACCAAATTTAATTCTTCTTAAATATTCAACTTTCTTCCCTCTAGCCTCAAACATTCTTTTAACTTGATGGAATTTACCTTCTTGAATAGTAACTTCAACTTTTGACATATCACCTAAGTTTTTAATAACCTTAAGCTTTGCTGGCATACACTTATATCCATCATCAATAGTAATACCATTTTCAAATGCTTTTATATCACTTTCATCAACTTCAGCATTTATATGTGCAAAA
>Cebus_capucinus_imitator_PRJNA485217_SSR013__coassemble_491_pt1 | contig 11183 bp, 8 predicted proteins | sample Cebus_capucinus_imitator_PRJNA485217_SSR013__metabat2_low_PE_007 | metagenome-assembled genome bin Cebus_capucinus_imitator_PRJNA485217_SSR013 | reverse complement strand
GCCCAGACGGTGGGGGATGGGCCCGCGGCCTGTTAGCTAGTCGGCGGGGTTTTTCTGATTTTTCAGCTCCCCCACAAGATACAAGCGCTACAGTCATTCCAACAAGTACAGATACTGCTAATATTTTTTTCATAACTCCACTCATCATAAATTCAACCCCCAATATTTTATATTAAATACATTTTTATGCATTAACTATATGTATAATTATACACTATTAAGTTTTAAAAATTCAATATTTTTTTAAATAAAAAGTTCGACAAAAAGTATTCTATATCTTAATATTATTACCTAAACTCTATTTATACCCTTACATTCTAGTCTTATAAATATTTTTAAAGATAATATTTATATGAATTTAAAAATATATTTTATACACTAAAATAGTAAATATTAATTTTATATTTATGCATAATTAATACTAATATATTTATAAAAATCTAATAATTAAACTACTTATCAAAATAAATACTTTAATTTATTTAATAGATATTTTTAAACAAATTAAAATATTTATAGATCTTTTATATAAATTTATATAGTAATTTACAATATTACTATTAATTTATGCTATAATATGCATTATAACTAAAGATTAATCAATTGGAGGAACAGAATGAAAATAAGTTTAATAAATAACGTTACTAGAGAAATAAGAGAAGTTCCTGTAGGATATAGCTGGACAACCCTATTTTTTGGATTCTTCCCAGCCTTATTTAGATCTGATTATAAATGGGCATTTATTCAATTTGTAGCTGAAGCTATTACTGGAGGATTAGCACAAATATTCTTCTCATTTACATATAACAAATATCATATAAATGAGTTAATAAACAAAGGATTTGTACCACTAACAGAAAGAGATAGAGAAATTATAATAGATAGAAATATAGTAAGTAAAAGTCGTTTAAATTACTTATAAAATAAAAGAAGTTATCTTTAATTAAGATAACTTCTTTTTTACTTAATAAATACTATTCTAAATCTACAAAAATACTTTTATCCTGAGTTCTTACTAATTCTAAATCACCATTTTTACTTTTCTTCTCCAGAACTGGTATTATTTCTAATTTTTTAGGTTTTTGATTATCAACAACATATGAATAACTAAATTCTCTAAAATATTTAAATCTCCCCCTAATATGTCCACTTGTTTGTCTAATTTCTTTACCCTCTTCATCTTTTATAATAAAATTATATTTTGAATCAAAATTTTCATTTATAGCACTTCCTTTTAACTTAATTATCATTGGAGATACAGTAACTGATTTTAATTTTATATTTCCTTCTATCTTTTTATTTATTTTATAAGTATCAATTCTTTTTTTCATAATTTTATTATTAGTTGATATATTAAATTGAAAAGTAGCTAACTCATTATACTTTCCTATTTCATCGAAACCTTTAGAAAAAATAATATTAAAAATAACAGAATCCTCTTTTAACTTATCTAAATCACTAAAGACTATACTACAAATCATTTCTCCATCTTTACCGATATCATAAATTCCACTAGATGCACTAAAACTATGTTTATTATCTGCTTTAAGTGATAAATACTTATTTACTTCTAATTTATCAAATTCTTCTTGTGATATTATATTTTTATCTAATTCAATCTTATATAATATTGTTAAATCATTATTATCATAAGATGTACTAATAACAGTAAATCTTATTCCGTTCTCTTCCTTAGTCTTATTTATTTCATCTGCATAATTCCCATAATTTTTACTAATGCCAAAGTCCTCAAATATAATTCCCTTTACACTTTTTCCACTTGCCATACTAATTGCCCCTACTCTAATAGTTGAAAAAATAACCAAAGCTAATACTGCACAAACAGCAAGTCTCTTATAATTGAATTTACTTTTTTCCTTTTCTATTTTATCTAAGGAATCTAAAGTTAAGTTTATTTTTTTATTCAAGCTATCTGGTATTTTAGATTCTCTATTTTTTAATTTATCTTTTATAATTTTATCTATATCTCTACTCATCAAAACAACCTTCCTCACCTTTTAGAATAATTTCTTCAAGTTTATTTCTAGCTCTTAAAAGTCTTGTCTTGACTGTCCCTTCTTTTACATTCATAATCCTAGCTATATCTTTTATTGAAAAATCATCAAAATAAAATAATATAATAGTTTCTTTTAACTCTTCATCTAAATTATTTATAGCATTATGAACATCTAAATCTATATATGAATCTAAATACCCTTCCTCTTTAACTCCCTGATTATAATCAAGCAAATTAAATTTCTTATTATTTTTAATTATTTTATTACATTCATTAATCAAAATTCTAATAAGCCAAGTCTTAAAAAATTTTTCTTTTTTTAGATTTTTTATATTTTTATATGAATTAATTATTGTATTTTGAATAGCATCTTCCACATCACATTCCCTACCAAGCATAGCTTTAGCAACTTTATACATAGAAAGCTTATTTTCATGTATAAGTTCAGAAAACACCTCTTTATTTCCTTGCTTAGCAAGATGCACTGTGGACTTTTGCATAAAGTTTATTATTGATAACTCCAAGAAAACTTCCCCCTTAAATTCTTTAACTACTTATTAGATATAACTAATAACAAAAAAGTTCTCAAAAGTATATAATAAATAAAACTTATTAACAATTTATTATAATTAAACTTTTTTTAGGTAAATAGACCTCTATATTGCTATAATTATATTAAGACTATTAATATATGTTTTAAAGGAGAAGATTTAAAATGGGATTATTCGATAATATAAAGGTTCTTACAAATAACGTTAGTAAAAATGTTTCTGTTTTAGCTGATAATGTAGCTGTAGCAGCAAAGGAAACTCAAAAAATAAATTCTATGAAAAAAGAAGTATCTATTCTAGATGCTGAGATTAACAAAGCATATACTGAAATAGGAAGAAAACTAGTTGAACATATACTTGCAACTAATGAGATGCCAAATATAGATATAAAAGATACTCTAAATATTTTAGATGTTAAAATGACAAAGAAAACTGAGATTAAAAATGCCATTATAGAAATCGAAAAAGCTAAAAAAGATCAGCTTATACTTCATGAAAAAGAAAGAGCTATGGAAACTTACCTAAAGGAAAAAGAAAAGTTAGATAATGCTCTTGCTATGAATGTAATAACTACTGATGAATATAATAAAAAAATCCTTCCACATCAAAATAAAATTACTTACTTTGATGAAATCAAAAATATTGAACAACAATACTCAATGTCTATAATATCTTTTGAAGAAAAGAATGATAAAATAGAAGAAATTCTTAATAGAGATCCAAACACAATGCAATTTTAATATGAAAATAGTGCTGTATCAAATTAATTTAATAAATTAATCTAGATACAGCCTCTTTTTTATTATTATAAAAGTTGCATCAATATATATTTTACAAAAAACTATTTCAATCTTTTATTTTATTCTATTAATAAACTTAATAACTTTGACGAATTGCTTTATTTCGCACTGCAGATCTTTATTATTTATAAATAACAATAAAAGACCTTACTAAAATAAAAATATTTTATATCTATATATAGTATAAATATCTTTAATTTGATAAGGTCTTCCATTTCCTATTATATTATTAGTCTACAATTTAATTATTTTAAGCATGTATATATCCATGTTTTTCATAATGACTTACTACATCAACTTCATTTTTTTCATTCACAAAAACTACTTTTGGTTTATGATTCATGGCTTCATCTCTTGTCATTTCTCCATAAGCCATAATTATTATCTTATCACCAGCTTGTACAAGTCTTGCAGCTGCACCATTTAAACAAATTACACCTGAACCTCTTGCCCCTGCTATTGTATAAGTTTCTAATCTTGCTCCATTATCAATATCAACTATTTGAACCTTTTCATATTCTAATATTCCAGCCGCCTCTAAAAGGTTCTCATCAACAGTTATACTTCCAACATAACTTAAATTTGCCTCTGTAATTGTAGCTCTATGGATTTTTCCATTTAACATTGTTATCTTCATTTTATCTTCCCCCATCTTTATTATGAATTAATTTTCCTATAAATGTTTGTTCTTTAGCTATTAAAATTAACTTAAAAAATAACTTATGAAAAGTATTCTTATTCTAATAAAGTTTTATTTATAATATCTATTATTTCTTTATAATTCTTATTTATAAAAAAATGATCTCCCTGAAATTGATATATATTAAACTGCCCTTCTATAAGCATTCTCCACTCTAATAACTCATCCATAGTAATAGAATCATCCATTCCATTTAAAACAGAAATATCACATTTAACTTTATTTTTTCTTTCCTTAAAATTATATTGGTTAATCATACTAAAATCACTTCTTAGTATAGGAACAAATAATTCTAAAAGTTCTTCATTTTCAAAAACTTCTTTCTGAGTTCCCCCAAGTTCTATAACCTCTTTTATAAACTCCCTATCGGGTAATTTATGGATATCACTTCTTTTAACTCTTACACTTGGTGCAGCATAACCTGAAAAAAATATGTGCCTTGGTTCCCTAAGTCCCATCTCTCTAATTTTATAATAAAGCTCATAGCCTAAAAGACTTCCCATACTATGTCCAAAAATTGCATATTCTTCATCTTTTATATCTTCTTTTATGATTGTAATTATATCTTCTACTGCTTCATTTAAATTCTGATAAAGTTCCTCATAAAACCTTTTTCCTCGCCCCTTTAATGCTATAGGTAAAATTTTTATCCTGGAATCTAAATATTCTTTCCAGTTTAAATATATGGCTTCTGAGCCACCTGCATAAGGCAAACATATCAATCTCATAATAAATTCCTACTTCCTTTCAATTAATCCTAAAAAGTTATTTATTAATTTATCTTGTTTTAATTCTTTGATAATAATATTGTTATTTTTAAAAGAGCATAATGCTAATTTATATTTAGGTAAAATTTCTATCAATTTTAAAAATTCATAACTTTCTTCTCCTGATTTCTTCACTTTAATATTATTATGTCTATCAAAGAAAATAGTAAATGATTCTAAAGGAATTGATAGCCCTTTACCTTTAAACTTAACATAAGCTTCTTTTAACGTCCATATTTCATAAAATCTATCTACAGTTTCTTCCTTGGTTCCTTCTAAAATATAAGTTACTTCTTCCTTAGAAAAAAAATTTTCAGCGATTTCCTTAAAATCTTGAAATTCCTGCATTTCTTCTATATCAATCCCCACTTCACTATCACTAATTGCTGCAACTATATAACTTCCTGAGTGAGATAAATTAAAATAAAAATCTTCTAATTCTATAATTCTTGGTTTTCCATATTTATTCTCTATAAAATTAATTTCTTTATTTTTTAAATTAAATTTCTCCATCAATTCTGTTCTAATTATTATTTCTCCAATTAAACTCTGAATTTTATCACTTTTTTTTAAAAACTTATTAATTTTCAATTGCTTATTATAGCTAAGATATTGTATTAATCTTTCTAATCTATTTTTTTCTATATCTAAAATTTTAACAATAAATATAACCATAAATTATCTCCATATCTTCCCTCACCCTTTTACATTTTATTCCTATAATATATTATTACATAACAGTCTATTCAATTGAATATCTAACACTCAATTAAATATAGATAAACTATCTTTAAACAAATTTATTAATCAATATATTGATTTAAAATTTTAGTAAAAGCTGTTGCACCATTATAATTCAAATGTGCTACATCCTGGAAATATTCATTATTTGAGGTTATTTCTTTACAATCTTTGAAATTTAAGTATTTAAATTTATATTTATCTTTTAAACTATAAATAAATTCTTCATATTCTTTTTTCCAATGAGCATATTTAGTTACATGAGCTTCTTCCACAGTTTCATATCTAGGAATTATTACAGTATATATTTTAATGTTTGGATTCAATTTATATAAAATTTTCAATGTATTTTCAAAATGAATCTTATTTTCCTCTATAGTTTTATCAAACCTACAACTTCCGTATTTAGGCATATTATCTGGCATACAATAATCATTTTGTCCTTTTTCTACAACTTTATTTCTTTGCTTTTCTGTTGCAAAATCTCTAAACATTTTTGCTTTAGATTGATCATAAAGGTTATTAAAAAGTAAATCTCTTATTCTTTTTTCCTCAATAGATAAAGGTTTTATAATTTTACAATTTATTTTTAATAATTCTTCCTCCACTGATGCTGTAAAATTTTTATTTTTTTCATAATTGTGATAATCTAAATTATAGCCTCCCCAGGATAAATAATTGATTAAATCTGATGTTAACGATACATCATAATTAAGGTAATTATAGTCAAAAATATCTAAAATCGCATATTTTAAGCCTTTAATTTTATCATAATAATTTTCTATAACATATTCTAATGTCTTTAAATTATAATAAATATCCTGACTAGATACAGCCAAATTACAAAAATTTCTATCTAAATACTTAGGATTAATTCCTAAAGCTGAATGTGATACCCCTAAAATAATTCCCTCATAGCCTTCTTTATTATCAGGATTTTCCATAACTCTATCAACCTTTTGACTAGATACTCCATTATGATAAATATGATAAAAATCCACTATTTTAGAAATATCCACTGAAAATTTTATGGATAAATATTTCTTCACCACAGCAGCAGCCTTTAAATTATCTAAAGCTAATACTATATAATCATAATCTATCCCATTTAATTCATTTAATTTATAAAAATTTACTCCATTAAAACTTGTTATATCTAAATTATTCTCAGTATATCCTACAATATCATGATTATCTTTTATTTTACTTGAAACAAACTTCCCATTTTTACCTAATCCATATATAATAATTTTCATTTAATATCTACCATCTTTCTTTAATAATATAGATAGTCTATCTTTTAATTTATAGCTAGAGACTACATCAAAATTTAAAAAATATCTAATTATCATTCTTTGTAATTTATCACTAAATTAACAGTAGTTGATATCTTTAATTTGACAAAGCCTCTAACAATAAAATTTATTTTAGATTAAAAATTTCTTTTGCTTTTTTTATAATTTCATCTTTTCCTTTTGCATCATAGAATGGACAAATCATTGTTATTGAATCTTTATCTAAATGGATATAAATTTCTTCATCTATATCATTTATTTCTTTATTCTCTAAAATAGTTATTTTATCCTTTCTAAATTTATCATTATTTGAATCAGCAATGGTTATATTTATACTTAGTTCTTCAAATATATTTGATTCTCTAGGTATTATTTCTTTGTATAATCCATCATCTCCATCATTACTCTTATTCCATCCTTTTATTTCTTTTTTATCTAAATCATATAAACAAGGAATACTATCTGCATATAATCCTAAAGTATTTAATGTCTTACCGCTACGAGCATGATGTACCATTGTAAATGGTAGTTTTCTAACATTATTTAAATCTATAATTTTACAGTATTTTTCCAGAGCCCATCCAATTGGATTTTCTACTATTTTCCTTCTTTCAATACTATTAATTTCTTTAGTTACCATAACCTTAGAAACTTTTGAATACTTCGCTTTAAGAATATCTTTATAATTTTCTACTAAACTCCTAATATTCTCAATAGAGTCATAAAGTTCTACTGACTTTGAAGCTTTTTTAATTCTATTTACATAGTCATAATAGCTTTCATCTGCTTCAAAGGACTTTTTAGAATTTATCAAACTATCCTTAATCATATTTAAAAGTATCTCAGATGTCATAAAATCCCAAAGAGCATGATTTACATAGAAAAATACTAAATGAGTATTTTCATCCTTTTCTAGAATCATAACTTTTGATAATAATTCATTTAAATCAAATAATTCTGTTGAATCAAATATTCCTCCAACATACTCATAAGCTTCATCAAAATTTTTTCTCTCAATATAAGGTATATACCAATTTTCTTTAGTTAGTTCTACTAGTACATCTTTTTTATTATCATATACCGTGCGCATTGCTCCCTGCGCAATTATGATGTTAGTTATAGTTTCTATCAACTCATTTTTACTTACATCACCTTTTATTTCTATTGCTAAGGCTGATATAAAAGGAAGCTCTCTATATAAGAAATCCTGTTGAACCTTTAATGGACTATAACACCTATCCTTCTTTGCTTCTTTTTGATTTTTGTTATATTGAGATAACTCTTTATAAATTATTGACTTTTTAAAGTCTTCTTTCTCCTCTTTAAAAAGTGGAATTCTATTAACTTCTACTTCTTTTTCATTCTTTTCATCAGCTCTATCTACTGTATCATTTAAAATCTCTATTAATGCTTTAATAGTATTACTTCTTTTTATATGATTAAATGTTACGTTAATTCCTTCTTTTCTTAACTTAGAAATTAATCTTAATAACTTTATAGAATCTCCACCAAGATTGAAGAAATTATCCTCAAGCCCAACTTTTGAAACCTCTAAAATTTCCTCAAAAATAGAACAAATTATTTTTTCTTTTTCAGTTTCAGGTGGAACATATAGTTCTTTACTCTCTTGAACTATTTGAGGCAATGCATTTTTATCTAATTTTCCACTTTTATTTACGGGTATTTTATCTATTTGCATCATATATGAAGGAATCATATACTCTGGTAAATCTTTACGAATTTCTTTTATCACTTCAGTAAAATCAACTGTTTCATTCGAAATTACATAACTATAAAGACTCTTTTCACCTACTTTATTTTCTCTTACAATTACCACTGCATCTTCAATATTGTCTAGACTTCTTAATACATTAGCAATCTCTCCAAGCTCTATTCTAAATCCTCTAATTTTAACCTGTTCATCCATACGTCCTAAATATTCTAAATCTCCATTTGGGAGCCATCTAGCTAAGTCTCCAGTCCTATAAAGCTTACCTTTTCCATAAGGATTATCAATAAACTTCTCAGCTGTAAGCTCTTCTTTGTTAAGATATCCCTTTGTAACCCCATCTCCAGCAATACATAACTCACCTGGGACCCCTATTCCACAAAGCTTTAAGCCTTGAATAATATAAACTTCAGTGTTAGCAATAGGTCTACCTATTGGAACATTATGATAGCTCTCCTCTCTTGAAAGCTCTTTAGATGTTGACCAAACTGTTGTTTCTGATGGCCCATAAACATTTTGCACTATTGCATTGGTATATTGATGTAACTTCTTAACAATATCCATCTCTACCTTTTCTCCACCAACCATAATGTGCCTTAATGATTTAAAAGTTTTTAATCGTTCTGGATCTGATAATAATATTTTTATTCTACTTGGTGTACTTTGAAGTATTTCAATAGAATTTCTTTCAATAAAGTTACCTAATTCGACTACATCTTCCTGTTCATCACTATTTGCAATAAATGTAGTCATTCCATTTAAGAACACAAGCCATATTTCAGTAGCAAAAATATCGAAAGTCATATTTGTTACTGAGCCCATTTTAGTTAAACCATTTTTAAATACAGTAGCTAAAATACTCTTTTCATTATTTGCCGAGTAATTAACTATATTACTATGTTTAACCATTACGCCTTTTGGTTTTCCTGTTGTTCCTGAAGTATATATTAAATAAAGAGTATCTTCTGGACTATTTATATTTTCTAAATTTCTAGAATTTTCATCATATATATCCTTACTAGCTAAATCGATTATCTCTATTCCTTCACCTCTAATAGTAGATTTATAACTTAATATAGCCTTTGGTTTACAGTCTGAAAGAATATAACTTATTCTTTCCTCAGGATAATTAGGATCTACTGGTACATAAGCTGCTCCTGCTTTTACTATAGCTAAAATTCCAATTACCATCTCAAGACTTCTTTCAGCTGAAATTACTACATACTCATTTCTTTTAATACCTAAGTTACGTAACTTTATAGCTAAGGCAGTAGCTTTTTCATTTAATCTTTCATAACTTAACTCTTCATTTTCAAATACAATAGCCTTATTTTCCCCAAAACTCTCTACTTGCTTTTCAAAAATTTCAATGACAGATTTTTTACTATCATATTCTACTAAGCTATTGTTAAAGTTATTTAATATTTCTTCTTCTTCTTTTGTTATAGTCCTAATTTCTCTAATTAAAATTTGTGAATTTTCAATTACCCTAGCAAGAATTTCTTTATAATGACTTAAAAATCTATCTATACTATCCTTTTTAAATAAAGCTGTTGAATACTCAGCTAATAAATAATAGGTATCTTTATTGTTTTCTACAATTAAACTAAGATCAAATTTTGATATCTTATGCTCTCCCCATACTGGTTTTATTTGAACATTTTCCATTGATAATTCACTAACATCATTATTTTGAAAATTAAACATTACATCAAATAATGGATTTCTAGAAAAATCTCTTCTTACATCTATAGCCTCTACTAAATCTTCAAAAGGATATTCTTGATTCTCATAAGATTTAAGACAACTTTCCTTTACCTTACTTAAGAACTCTTCAAAACTCTTATTGGTTTCTATTTTTTCTCTTATTGCTAAGGTATTTATAAATACTCCTAGCATAGATTCTATATCTTTATTTATTCTTCCAGATATAGCTGTTCCAACTACTATATCCTCTTGATTACTATATTTATTTAATGTCACCATAAATACTGCTAAAAGAACCATATACTCAGTTGTTCCTGTATTAGCACATAACTTTTCTATTCCTTCTTTTATTTCCTTTTCTATTTCAGTACTAACCAATGCACCTTCATAGCTTTGTTCTAGAGGTCTATTATAATCATAAGGTAAATCTATTACTGGTACTTCTTCTTCAAATTTGCTTAACCAATACTCCCTTTGACTTTCTAAGTTTCTAGTTCTCATCCACTCACTATAGTCTTTATATTGTAACTTAAGTTTTTCAAGTGTTTTACCATTATATAAGCTTGAAAATTCTCTAATGAAAATGCCCATACTCATCCCATCACTAACTATATGATGAATATCTAAAAGCAAGTAATATTTACCTTTCCTTTTTATTACTTTTACTCTTAATAGCTCTCCATTTTCTAAATTAAAAGCTTTAACAAAATTTTTAATAATTACTTCTATCTCTTCTTCTTTTTCCTCATAGGAATAATCAAGTTCTACCTTACTTAGGATTTTTTGAACTAATTCTCCATCCTCCATTACAAAAGCTGTTCTTAAGATTTCATGACGATTTATAAGTTCTTCTAATACTACTTTTATTTTCTCAAC
>Cebus_capucinus_imitator_PRJNA485217_SSR013__coassemble_488_pt1 | contig 11222 bp, 10 predicted proteins | sample Cebus_capucinus_imitator_PRJNA485217_SSR013__metabat2_low_PE_007 | metagenome-assembled genome bin Cebus_capucinus_imitator_PRJNA485217_SSR013 | reverse complement strand
CTTATAGAGGCTGAAAACGACGTTTTCTGGCATAAAATCAAAACGACGTTTTCTAAAATTACAAAAAACTTAATTGAAAATTAACGTTTTATATCATCAATACTAAATATACTATTATTCATTTTTATTCCCTTTTCTTCTAGTATAATCAGAGTTTTTAGATTTATTTCTTGTTTTAAATTTTCATATTGTAAAAAGTCTGTTATTTCTGTATAAAAATATACAAATATAACAAAGCTACAACTCATTATTTCATTAAATTTAACTACTACTAAATCCTTATTCACACCATCTGTATTCCTTATCATAGTCTCCATTATATAAACAAACTCGCTAATTTCTGAGCTTTTTGTATTTATATCTAAATTTAATTTAAAACAAACTCTCCAACTTTCTCTTTTACTTAGATTTATAATATTATTATTCGTTAGTTTTGAATTAGGTACAGTTACTATTGAATTTGAAAATGTTCTTATTCTAGTACTTCTAAATGTTATTCCCTCAACTATTCCTTCTACACTATCTGTTTCTATCCAATCTCCAATTCCAAATGATTTATCTAAAACTATCATCATTCCACCAAACAGATTTGCACACGTATCTTGAGCTGCTAATGCAACAACTATACCACTAACTCCAAGTCCTGTTAAAAAGCCTGTAAGTCCAAACTCATGAGCTATTATACTTATTGCTGCTATAATTATAATCATTCTAATTATTATCGCTACAAATGGAAATACAACTCCATTTTCTTTTGAATTCTCATCTCTAGGTTTTGAGGATAAAAGCGAATTTTCTAATGTTAAGTTATATGTAAATATACATATTGTAATTACTAATAAAATTTTTAAATATTTTGTACTTGATAACATCTCACTTGGCATTGTATCTATATTTATATATCTTAAAGAAACATATATACCTATTCCAAAGACAAATAATTTAATTGGTTGTTGTAGAGCCTTTATTAATTTATCATCTATTACATTATCTGTTTTTTTTACTATCTTAAATATAAATTTTAATAATTTATCTACTACTATTTTATCTATGAAAAAAAATCCTAGCATTATAAGAGCAACTATTAAAATTTGATTAATTGATAACTTAACTAAATTATTAAAAAATACTTGTAAATCTTGCACTTAAATGACCTTCCTATTTTTTTACTTTATATTATTAGTTCCCTATTTACTCAAAATTAGTTATTATCATAATATTTTTTAAATATACTTGTACAAAAAATATTATTAGGAGGTATTTTTATTGGCTATTTTTTTATTTATCTTATCAATAGCATTCCTATGCGCTGCAGTTTGTTCTTTTCTTTATTTTGATACTAAACTTAGAGAACTTCGTAGACAGTATCGTTTACTTAATAATCAATATAATGCACTTAAACAGAAAGCTAGCTTAACTTCTGAAATAAAATCTAAAAATGACTTTAAAATAAAGTATGTTACTCCATCTTTTATATCTGGTATAACTAAGCCAAATATAAATATTTTTATTAGTCCAATAGATGAATATCCAATATCTACTTTAAAAGAGCCTGTAGATATAAAAATCCTTGAAGAATGTGTTATTGCAAATAATATATGGCTTTATGTAGATTTAGAAACTGAAAATAATATAAATTCTAGAGCTTGGATAGAAAAAAAGAACTTCTCTTTCTTAAAGGATAGAGTTCAAATAATATAAAAATAGCTGTATCAATTGATACAGCTATTTTAGTTTATTTATATGCTACTTTTTCATTTTTAAAGATATATTTTTGCATATCTTCCTTAGCTTTATTTAAATCATATTGTAAGTAATAGATTCCATTTATAGTTGTTCCTTTGCCTTCACCATCTCTAGGGAATCTTTCTTGTTCAAGTCCTGAACTTATTGTTTTATAAAAATCTGTTCCTACTGAAAGAAGTTCTGATGATCCCATATTTGATGTTACATGTGGTAAAAAGCTACTAATTAGCTTTGGATAATCACTAAGTTCTGTATATCTAAAGCTTTCATATATAGATTGAATTATATTTCTTTGTCTTTGAGTTCTTTGATAGTCTCCACCTTTAGCATATCTAATTCTTGCATATGCTAAAGCTTGATCTCCTGTTAATGTATGAACTCCATTAGAATTAATTCCAGGTATTTTTGATACCTCTTCCTCTGTAATTTTAAGTTGTACCCCACCTAATGAATCTATTATTGCTCCTAGAGATTCAAAGTTAACAGTTATAAACTTATTTATATTAAGACCAAAGTTTTCATTTATAGTTTTAATCGCAAGTTCTGGTCCCCCAAAAGCATAAGCATGATTTATCTTGTCCATCCCTTTTCCTGGTATATTTACATATGAATCTCTCATTATTGATATAATTTTCATTTTTTTATTAAGCTGATCTAAAGTTAAAATCATTATGGAATCTGAACGTCCCTTATCAGTTTTACTATCTACTCCAAATAAAGCTATGTTTTGTATTTTACTAACGTCCCCCATAGCTGATACGTCTGTCATACCTAGATTTTCTTCTTTTATATCTACCTTATTTATTTTTGATAATAATGAAGATACATATAATCCCCCACTTAAAATAGCAACTAATAAAATGAAAAATACACTTATTATAGCTAATTTTTTCTTACTCATTTTTTTAGTTTTCTGTCTAATTTTAATCATCCCCCTATTGATAAATATAACTCACTAAATATTATTTATATTTAATTATATCAAGATGATGTGTAATTTTATATAAAAATTATCTTTTTTTACCATATCTTAATAAAAAAATAATAAAAATATTGTCGTTTTATAGGTTATATTTAAGAATATAAAAAATAAATGCATAATTTACTAAGTTAAAACTTTAGAAATCATGCATAATATTCTTAGGATTCCTTTAATATCTCATCCTTTATTAATGAATTCATTAATTTTAGATTTTGTGTTAAGCATATATTATCCATTTTTAAATTTAAACTAGAAAGAGTTTCTCTTTTTAATACCTCTTTCCAAGAATTTTCTGCCTCACACATTAATTTTTCTAATACACATACCTTATCTTTTCCTTCTTCATTTCCAATGATTTGTTCAAAAATTCCCTGATTACGATAAAGAGATTCTACTCCTTCTACTGCTACATATACATCATAAACTGTAATATCACTAGCATCTTTAGCAAGTGAAAATCCCCCTTTAATTCCTGGAACTGAATGTATAAGTCCTGCTTGGACAAGCTTTCTCATTAATTTTTTTAAATAAGAAGGTGATACTCCAAGACATTTACTTAAACATTCAGCTGATATAGTTGTTTTCTTTGGTATACGAGCTAAAATTACTAAAGTATACACTCCTTGTTCAACCCATGATTTCATCTGCATTTTTATCTACTGCCATTAAAAATCTTATTTAAATAAAACTTTTAGCAGTTTCACCTCACTTCCATATCTTTATTATATTAATATAAATATCTTTATTTTTTAATAATCTCTATTATGTATAATCTTTATCCATTTTTAATATAGATTACTATAAGCTAGGGTGTCAATAGTGTACAGTAAGTTAAATTCTTACTCAAAATCAGAATACTTGACATATAAATTTATTTCATGTATATTAGAGATAACACTTATCCACGTTGTCATTAATATTTATTATCATTATTTGATTTTAGATATTAATGTTCCTAAAATTATAAAATTATTTTCTTATTAGTATAATAAAAAAATAATTCATATCAATTAAGGCTTTAATAATTTTTATTATTAAAGTCTTAAATTATATATAAACTAATCAGAGTTACTAATCTATGTTCTCTTGATTTTCAATAAGAAGGTGATAACAATTGAAAAAATATAAAATAATTTATGTTTATGACGCTCTATGTTCTTGGTGTTATGGTTTTGATAACATAATAACTAAGTTATATGAGGAAAATAAAGATAAATTTGATTTTGAAATTATAAGCGGTGGAATGTTTACTGGACCAGCTATTAGTCCAATTCAAGATATTTCTACTGGTAAAGATTTTAGATCAATGTATAAACGTATAGCTGATATGTCTGGAGCAAATTTTACAGAGAAATATTTAACTGGATTATTTGAAGAACAAAACTATCTAGTAAACTCAGAGCTTCCAGCATATGCATTTAGTGTATTTAAATCATATCCTGTATCAAAAGATAGAGAATTTGAATTTGTTAACTTAATTCAATCACTGATTTTTACAGAAGGTATGAATCCTAATAATGATGAAATATATATTGAAATAGCTAAACATTTTAATATTAATGAAAAAGAATTCTTAGCTAAAATGGCTCAAGATGATTTTAAGTATGAAGCTAGACAAGATTTTGATACTGCTAAAATACTACAAGTTTCATCATTTCCTCAGGTACTAATAGAAGTTGCAGAAAATAGTTTCTATTTAGTAGCTAAGGGATTTACTGAGCTAGATATAATTAAACAAAGACTTAAAAATATCATAGCAGAAGTAGAACAAAAATAATTAAATAAAAAATTCTAAAATATAATTAATCTATAAAAAATTAACTATAAAATATTCCTAAATTTAAATATATTTATATAACCTATTTAAGTATAAATATTTACAAACAAAATTAAACTATATATACAAGAAACCTATGCAAATTTAATTGCATAGGTTCTTTACTTTTTATTTATCTATCTTCTAATATAAATGCCTTCTTTAATTTTAATTTATCTATATCACTATAAATAGTATCCTCTTTCCCATTATTTAAATTCTTCATAGACTTATGCAAAATTTTTGTTATCTTCATTCCAAGTTCTTTAGTTAAAACCTCTACCTGCTCCTTATCTATTTTTATATTTTCTATATCCCTCAAGAAATTCTCCCCCTATTTTTTAAATTCACTTTTTATTTCTTTTATGATATCATATTTCAATTCATTAAATAGACTATCTAACTTTTCCTCTATCTTCTTATTTATCATCTGCTCTACTTTTACATCTATCTCAAAATCTACTTTTCCTTTTTCATCTATATTCTTTTCATATATAATTTCATCATCATCACCATCATAAACAGTAAAGCTTGCTTCTATAAAAACCTCTTCATTATACTTATTGTTATATAATATCTCTTTCTCCTCTGTCTCAAGCTTTTCACTTTCTTTAATTCTTAGATTTTTTTTATTAATAAGTTTATCAAGCGTATCAGAAATTAAATCATGTATTTTTTCTCTAAGTTTATCATCATCTCTAGAATATATATTTAAAAGCTCATTTATCATACTATCTTCTAAAAATAATATATCTTGTCTATCTAAAACATTATCATTTAAATCTTTTATCATATCTACATATGCCAAAATAGTATTATTAGCTAACTCTTTTTTTAACTTTATATCAACTACTTGAGATTTAATAAAACTCTCCTTACCTTCTAAAAGATTATTAGAAATGTACTTAACTACAGCTTTCCACTCATTTAAATCTAAATCATAATTATTACTATTAATTACAGCAAAGCTTTCCTTTATCTGTACTCTACTAAAAAATCTTTCTTTTACCTCACAAAAAACCTTATTCTCTACAAATTCTACATCAGTAAAGATAATTATGTTAAATCTATTTCGTTCATTTAAATAATTAACATTAGCTATCTCTGTTATATCTAATTTATTATTTAAAACAGATTCACAATTTATTATAAAATCAAAGCTATCTAACTCTATTAAATCCTTTTCATAATCCTTTAAAAATTTTTTATCTGTTTCTAAATAAGATAAATCAACTTCTAAATCTTCTATATTAACTTTATTTATTAAAATATTAGTACCATCTAAATTTTTATAACAAATACCAAATAAATTTTTAAGAAGTGATTTAATATCTGCTTTAAGTCCTCTTATTAAAATTTTAGCTTTATTTTTATCATCTTTTGATTTAAGTATTTCTTTTAAATCTTTAAAATCCATAATCTCACCTCTAAAATATCACCCTTTACCTAATTATACCAATTATTAGGTTAAATCACATTAACTTTATTACTTTTTTTATTACTTTGATAACACTACTTATTAAAGTATTTAGTTTATAATAAACTGAAGATTAAAAAATTTATTATTAAATCTCAATTTTATAAATAAGCCTATTACATAAATAAAAGAACTGAAGGAAATTCTAAAATCGTAATTGAAATGATATAAAGATATTTTAAACTTATACTTAAAATAATAAATTTAATATTCTAAGTACTTTTTATAACTTAAAATAAATTATAAAAAACTTTCTTATATAACTTAGACTATTAATTAAATTTATTAAAAAAAAAATTTTATAATTAAAATCACAAGGTTAAAATGGTTATACAGATGAAACTCAATTCTTCCAAAGAAAAATTTAGATTTAAATATATATTAGTAATCTTAATGCTTTTCGATACTCTTAAAGGAGCAAATAATAGTATTAAGGCTATGGTTATATTATTTATGTTCTTAATATTAGTTAATGATTTAATTAGAGATTTAATAAAAAATAGAATAGTAAAACTTATCTCATTTAGTATTAGTTTAATAACAGCAGCATCCTTATTTCCTTTTAGCTCAAGCTTTATAACTATATATTTATATGCAACTTTAGTAGAGGCTATATTTATCAATAAAGGTTTTGATAAATACTATTTATTAATCTTAAATTTAATAACATTTAATGCATATAATTTTTATAATAGTTTATCTGAACCTAATTTGATAAGTTTTCTTGATAAATTTAGCTCTACTTTTATCCCTTATAGTGCTACTGCAATAATATTACTCTTAGTTGTAGCTAGAAGAAAAGAAAGAAAAACTATCAGAGAACTTAATAGTGAGCTTATTGAACAAAATACAAAACTTCAAGAGTATTCTAGAAAAGTGGAACAATTAACTCTTGTAAATGAACGAAATAGAGTTGCCCAAGATTTACACGATTCACTTGGTCATCATCTTATGGCATTATCTATGCACCTTAATATTCTAGAAAAAACTATTGATAAATCTCCTGATAAATCTAAAGAAATTTTAGTGAAAAGTCAGAAGATTGTTTCTGATAGTATAGCAGAACTTAGAAATACTGTTTATGAATTAAAAGAAAATAAAGAAGATACAAGTTTTCTTATTGCAATAAAAGAACTTACAGATAATTTATCAACTTTAAATACAATTGAATTTGAAATTGAAGTAACACCTGAAATAGAGGACTATTCTCCTTTTATAAAAGATATTTTATATAAAACTATAAAAGAAGCTTTAACTAATGGTGTAAAGCATGGAAAAGCTAAAAAATTTGAAATACTTATCTCAATAAAAGATAGTAATATAAATCTTATTATAAAAAATAATGGAATTTCTCCTGATAATATCGTTAAATCTAATGGTTTGAAAGGTATTGAAGAAAGGTTTAAACTTATTAATGGAAAAGTTAATTTTGAAATTTTACAACCAGGCTTTAGTATAAATGCTATTATCCCTGTAAGAAAGGAACAAACAAATGATTAATGTAATTCTTATAGATGATCAACAAATTATAAGAGAAGGACTTAAAATGTTACTATCTCTTGATGATGATATAAATATAGTTGCTGAAGGCACAGATGGTTCAGAAGCATTAGAACTAATAGAAAAGTATAGTCCAGATGTATTACTTATGGATATAAGAATGCCTATAATGAATGGTGTTGAAGCAACTAAACTTGTAAAAGAGAAGTATCCTGATATAAAAATACTTATACTAACTACTTTTAATGATAATGATTATATATTTGATTCACTTAAAAATGGAGCAAATGGTTATTTATTAAAAGATGCTGGCTCAGATGAGATTATAGATGCTATAAAAAATGTTTATAAAGGAAACTTATTAATTCATGCTAATATAGCAAATAAGTTAACTCAAGTTTTAAATAATAGCAATAATAATAAAGTGAACCAGAAAGAAATATCTATAGATCTTAATATTCTTACTCCTCGTGAAAAAGAAGTCGCAAATTTAGTAGCTAAAGGTTTTAATAATAAAGAAATCTGCTCTACTCTTTTCCTCTCAGAGGGTACAGTAAAAAATTATGTTACTAGAATATTAGATAAACTTGAACTAAAAAGTAGAACAGAACTTGCTATCTTAATTTCAAAATAATTAAATCATAGTTTTTAAAATAACTTATTAATAAAAAAGACTGCCTCTTCTCTGAGACAGTCTACTTTTTTTATTTTTATGATAAACCTGTTGTATATTCAGCATCTATCCAACCTGTTTGACCATTATATTGAACTTGATACCATCCATTAACTTGTCCAATTACATTTACTGTAGTATCATCATCTAAACATACTATTGTTCCACTATAGATTGATGGTCCATTATTCATCCATAATCCTATTGGTGATACTACTGTTGTTTGTCCTATTATTTGTGAAGAACTATTTGAATTTAAAGCTGTTGTATATTGTCCATCTATCCAACCTGTTTGTCCATAATACTGTATTTCATACCAACCATTGCTTTCTCCAATTACATTTACTGTAGTATTGTAATTTAAGCATGTACCTGTATTACCACTATAAATTGATGGTCCATTATCTATCCATAATCCTACTGGTGATGTTACTGTTACTTGTCCTAATATTGTATTATTAACTGAAGCTGGTGTTGGTGCTGGTGTAACAGGAGTTGAATTTGAATTTTGGCTTGAATTTGAATTTAATCCTGTTGTATATTCCCCATCTATCCAACCTGTTTGTCCATCATATTGAATTTCATACCAACCACTATTTTCTCCAATTACATTTACAGTTGTATTATCATTTAAACATACTATATTGCCACTATAGATTGATGGTCCATTATTCATCCATAATCCTATTGGTGATGTTACTGTTGTTTGTCCTAATACTTTAGTAGTTGTTTTATTTGGAGTTGGAGTTGAATTTGAACTTAAAGATGTTGTATATTCTCCATCTACCCAACCTGTTTGTCCATCATATTGAACTTCATACCATCCATTCTTTTGACCAATTACATTTAAAATTGTATTATCATTTAAACATACTATATTTCCACTATAGATTGATGGTCCATTATTCATCCATAATCCTATTGGTGATGTTACTGTTATTTGTCCTAATACTTTAGTAGTACTTCCTTTTTGATCTTGTTTTTGTGGAGTACTTCCTTTCTTACTTGGATTTGATGGTTTTTGTTGATTAGCTGCTGGTGTAAATTTAGAATATGGTGTTCCACCTATCCAACCTGTTTGTCCATCATAAGTTACTTTATACCATCCATTTGAACTTTTTTCTGTTGTATGAAGCTTAGTTCCATTAGGTATAATTAATATATTTCCATCATTAACAAATGGTTTTTCATTCATGTATAATCCTGATCCTACTGTAACTTGTACAGTTCCATTAACAGCTGTTGTTGTAAAACTAGTTTTCTTAGCTGGTTTTGGAGCTGGTGCTGGATTTGATTTATTATTTGATTTTAATGCTGTTGTATATTGACCATCTACCCAACCTGTTTGTCCATCATATTGAACTTCGTACCATCCATTCTTTTGTCCAATTACATTTAAAGTTGTATTATCATTTAAACATACTATATTTCCACTAGTTGTTGATGGCCCATTATTCATCCATAATCCTATTGGTGATGTTACTGTTATTTGTCCTAATACTTTAGTAGTACTTCCTTTTTGATCTTGTTTTTGTGGAGTACTTCCTTTCTTACTTGGATTTGATGGTTTTTGTTGATTACTTGCTGGTATAAACTTAGAATATGGTGCTCCACCGATCCATCCTGTTTGACCTTTATAACTTACTTTATACCAACCTGTTGAACTTTTTTCTGTTGTATGAAGTTTAGTTCCATTAGGTATAATTAATATATTTCCATCATTAACAAATGGCTTTTTATTCATATATAATCCAGATCCCGCTGTAATTTGTACAGTTCCATTAACACTTGTTGTTGTAAAAGTCTTATTATTTACTTGTTTTTGTGATGGAGCTTGATTTTGTTGATTTAATCCTGTTGTATATTCTCCATCTATCCAACCTGTTTGTCCATTATATTGAATTTCATACCATCCATTCTTTTGTCCAATTACATTTACTGTAGTATTATAATTTAAACATACTATATTTCCACTAGTTGTTGATGGCCCGTTATTCATCCATAATCCTATTGGTGATGTTACTGTTACTTGTCCTAAAACCTTAGAATTATTATTTGATGGTGTATTTCCAGTTGAACCTGATTGAGAAGATGTTAATTCATTTGTATCTTCTGCATATATCCATCCATAATTTCCATTGTAATAAACTTTATACCAACCATTATTATTTTGAGCAAATACTTGTAATGTTGTATCATAAGGTATTGTTGTTATAGCACCTGAATCAAATGATGGACTATAATTTAAATCTAATCCTTCAAGTGCAGTAGTAGTTGTAGTTCCTATATAATTAGAACTTCCAGAAATATTTTGGCTTTGTATAACTTTATTATTATTTTCCTGTGCATTTGCTAATACTGTTGTGTATTGTCCATCTACCCAACCTGTTTGTCCATTATAATAAACTTCATACCAACCATTCTTTTGTGCTATAACATTTAATATTATATTATCTCCAATACATTGTAATTGATTACTGTGTATACTTGGTGCACTATTCATCCATAAACCTACTGGTGATTGTACTGCTACTCTACCTATAAAGTTTTCACTTGGTGCATTTTGTACTGTTTTACCTGTATAATTACCTGTATACTTCCAATAGCATGTTGCTTGATATTGATTATTCCATCCATCACTTGCATTTGCTGATTGACCATCTAAATTTCTATTTCTATAACTTTGACCTGAAACATAAGCTTCGTCTCCCATTACATAAGCAATACCTTTTGCTTTATCCTTCCATCCCATAAATAAGAATGTATGATATGGTCCTGCAAAACAGATATCACCCTTTTGAATGTAATTAAAGTCTGTTTCTCTTTGCCATCCATTATTGCCTAAAAACTTTTCTAAATCTAAAGTATATCCTATACTATCTGGTACTGGAACTCCAATGGCTCTTAAAGCAGATGATTGGAAGAATACACATGTATCTTCTGGATTTCCTCCATGAAGTGTTATAGCTTCATCCATAGCTGCACATCCAATTCATCAATCGCAACCGTTATAGACGAGCGATTATAG
>Cebus_capucinus_imitator_PRJNA485217_SSR013__coassemble_477_pt1 | contig 11632 bp, 9 predicted proteins | sample Cebus_capucinus_imitator_PRJNA485217_SSR013__metabat2_low_PE_007 | metagenome-assembled genome bin Cebus_capucinus_imitator_PRJNA485217_SSR013 | reverse complement strand
GAAATTGACTTAGACTTAGATAATTTTGAAATAGTAAATGAACCAAATATTAAGAAAGCAGCTTTAGAAGCTGTAAGGCTTGTTTCATCAGGAAAAGCTGATATGGTCATGAAAGGTCTTGTAGATACAGCTACTTTTTTAAGAAGTGTTTTAAATAAAGAAGTTGGTTTAAGAACAGGAAAGCTTATGTCTCATGTGGCTGTTTTTGATATAGAAGGGTATGAAAGATTATTAATGCTTACAGATGCAGCATTTAACACATATCCAGATTTAAAGGCAAAAGTTCAAATAGTAAATAATTCAGTAAAGGTAGCAAATGCTTGTGGAGTTAATAATCCAAAAGTTGCGGCAGTTTGTGCAGTTGAAGTTGTCAATCAAGATATGCAAGCTACTATAGATGCAGCACTTCTTGCTAAGATGAGTGATAGAGGACAAATAAAAAATTGTATTGTTGATGGACCTTTTGCTTTAGATAATGCTATTTCAACAGAAGCAGCAGAACATAAAGGAGTTTCAGGAGAAGTTGCAGGAAAAGCAGATATAGTTCTTTTACCTAATATAGAAACAGCTAATGTTATGTATAAAACTTTAACTATGTTATCAAAGACTAGAAATGGTGGTTTATTAGTTGGAACTTCAGCTCCTGTAATTTTAACATCAAGAGCAGATAGTTTTGAAGTAAAAGTTAATTCAATAGCACTTGCAGCACTTGTAGCACAAAATTCTTAATTTCAAGGGGGAGAATTTAAATGCCATATAAATTATTAGTTATAAATCCAGGTTCTACATCAACAAAAATTTCAGTATTTGAAGATAAAAAGGAAATATTTGAAGAAACTTTAAGACATCAAACTGAAGAGATACAAAAGTACGATACTATTTCTGATCAATTAGGATTTAGAAAAGATTTAATATTAGATATATTAGCTAAAAAGAATTTTAATATTAAAGATATAAATGTTGCTGTTGGAAGAGGGGGTATGTTAAAACCTATAGAAGGTGGAACATATGAAGTTAATGACAGTATGGTAAATGATTTAAAAGTTGGAGTTCAAGGAGCCCATGCTTCAAATCTTGGAGGTATTCTTGCAAGAGAAATAGCAGACTCAGTAGGGGGAAGAGCTTTTATAGTTGACCCTGTAGTTGTTGATGAGCTTGAAGATGTTGCAAGAATATCTGGATGTCCTGAAATACCTAGAAAGAGTAAGTTTCATGCTTTAAATCAAAAAGCAGTTGCAAAAAGATATGCAAAGGAATTTGGAAAGAAATATGAAGATCTAAATCTTATAGTTGTTCATATGGGGGGGGGAGTATCAGTTGGAGCTCATAAACATGGAAGAGTTGTTGATGTAAATAATGCTTTAGATGGTGATGGTCCATTTTCACCAGAAAGAGCAGGAGCAGTTCCAGTTGGTGATTTAATTAAATTATGCTTTAGTGGTAAATATACACAAAATGAAATTTATAGTAAGATTGTTGGAAAAGGTGGATATGTTGCTTATTTAGGTCTTAATGACCAAAGAGAGATTGAAAAGAGAATTACTAATGGTGATAAAGAAGCTAAAGCTACTTATGATGCTTTCATATATCAAATATGCAAATATATAGGAGCACAATCAGTTGTTTTAAAAGGAAAAGTTGATGGAATAATTTTAACTGGTGGAATAGCTTATAGTAAAATGGTTGTTTCTGAAATAAAAGAAAATGTTGGATGGATTGCACCAATAACTGTTTATGGAGGAGAAGATGAAATGCTTGCATTAGCAGAAGGTGCTTTAAGAGTTTTAAATTCAGAAGAAGAGGTAAAATTATATAATTAAATTCAATAAGCTATCTCAAATAAGGGATAGCTTATTATATCTATTTATAGGTTTTATTTATAATTAAAGTAATATATGGTAATATAGCATTGTTAAGATGACTAGATTAATATTTGGGGGGGGATTTAATTGAATAAAATAACTATTAATGATAAAGTAATAGAATTTGAAGGAGTACAATCTATTTTGAAGTTAGCTAAGGGGAATGGAATAGATATTCCAACTCTTTGTTTTTTAGAAGATTGTAATAATATTGGACAATGTGGAGTCTGCCTAGTTGAAATAGAAGGTCAAGAAAAATTAGCAAGAGCTTGTGCTATTAAAGCTAAAGATGGAATGGTTGTAAGAACTAATACAGAAAGAGTTACTAATGAAATAAAATCAACAGTTTCAGCTCTTTTAGATAAACATGAATTTAAGTGTGGCCCTTGTGGAAGAAAAGAAAATTGTGAATTTTTAAAACTTGTGATAAAAACTAAGGCTAGAGCTTCAAAACCTTTTAAAGTAGAAGATAAAAGTGAGTTTGTAGATGAAAGAAGTAAATCTATAGTTTTAGATAGAAGTAAATGTGTTGTATGTGGAAGATGTGTTGCTGCATGTAGAGTTAAAACAAAAACCAATTCAATTAAATTCCATAGAGTTGATGGTGGAAGAATAGTAGGACCAGAAGAACTTAAATGTTTTGATGATACTAATTGTTTATTATGTGGACAATGTGTAATAGCATGTCCTGTTGATGCTCTTAAGGAAAAATCACATATTGATAGAGTTGAAGAAGCTTTAAATGATCCAAATAAGCATGTTATAGTTGCTATGGCTCCATCGGTAAGAACTGCTATGGGTGAACTTTTTAATATGGGATATGGAGTTGATACAACAGGAAAGTTATATACAGCACTTAGAGAAATAGGTTTTGATAAAATATTTGATATAAACTTTGGTGCTGATATGACAATAGTAGAAGAGGCTACTGAATTAGCAGCTAGAATAAAGAATAATGGGCCTTTCCCTATGTTTACTTCATGTTGTCCTTCATGGGTTAGACAGGTTGAAAATTATTATCCAGAATTAATTCCTAATTTATCAACAACTAAATCACCACAACAAATATTTGGTACAGCAACAAAAACATATTATCCTGAAATTTCTGGAATAAAAGCTGAAGATATATTTACTGTAACAATAATGCCTTGTACATCTAAAAAGTTTGAAGCTGATAGACCAGATATGCAAACTAATGGAAATAGAGATATAGATGCTGTTATAACAACAAGAGAGCTTGCAAAAATGATTAAAGCTAGAAAAATTAAATTTGCAAATCTTGAAGATGGAGTGGTTGACCCTGCTATGGGACTATATTCAGGTGCTGGTGCAATTTTTGGAGCAACAGGTGGAGTTATGGAAGCAAGTCTTAGATCACTTAAAGATTTTATCGAGAGTGAACATCTTACAGATATAGAATATAAAGCAGTTAGAGGCTTAAATGGAATAAAAGAAGCTAAGGTAGAGATTGATGGAAATGAATATAAAGTTGCTGTAGTTAATGGGGCTTCTAATTTATTTGATTTTATGAATTCTGGTAAAGTAAACGAAGGATATCATTTCATAGAAGTTATGGGTTGCCAAGGTGGTTGTGTAAATGGTGGTGGACAACCTCATTTATCAGCAGAACAAAGAAGTAAAATTGATATTAAAACTTTAAGAGCTTCTGTTTTATATAATCAAGATGCTAATACTTTAGAAAAGAGAAAAGCTCATGATAATCCTTCAATAATAGAAATGTATGAAAAGTATATGGGTGAGTTTGGAAAAGGAAAAGCTCATGAATTATTACATCATAGCTATAAAGTAAAACAAAATAATTAATTTAGAGGTGAAATAATGAAAGCTGTTTTAGCAGAAGTTTCTTCAAAAAGATATAAGGGACTTGATATTAAGATTAATAATGGAGTAAGAGATTTTACTGTAAGTATTGATAAAGAAAATTTAAAGTATGAAGAATTTAAAAATATTGATATGCATGTAAATGTCTATGCTTTAGTTAGAAATTGCTGTTCTGGGAAACCAGTATCTATTTTAGAAAGTGGAACGAGTATTGATGATGACAATAGTATAAGAGAACTTATTGATAGTATAGATAATCTTATTGGTGATAAATTAAAAGAAATTCTTATATAAAAAAATTGGCTGCTTTAATAAAAAAGCAGCCTTTTATTATAATTCAGAAAGGAACAACAATAAATAGTTCAAACAATACTTTTATTATGCTCAAAAAATAAAAATGTATGCAATTTATTAATATTAATTAAGTAAATGAGCTAAATTTATTTATTTTTTCATATAATCTAATAAGAATTTTTTTAGGAGAGACAATGGATAGAAGTAGTGGAGTTATAATGCATATTTCATCATTAGCTAGTGATTATGGTATAGGAACTTTTGGGGAAGAGGCTTTTAAGTTTGCAGATTTTCTTAGTGAAGCTGGATTAAAGTTTTGGCAGATACTTCCCTTAGGACAGACTTCTTATGGAGATTCACCATATCAGAGTTTTTCAGCTTTTGCAGGGAATCCATATTTTATAGATTTTAAATTATTAGAAATGGATAATCTTTTAGATGAGAGTGATTATAAAAATTTAGATTATGGAAGTAATGAAGATAAAGTAGATTATAAGAAAATATTTAATACTAGATACAAGGTACTTAGAAAGGCATATGAGAATGCAAAGAATAATATATATTCTAAAATAAAACAATTTAGGGATGAAAATAAAGAGTGGATTGAAGATTATGCTCTTTACATGGCTATTAAACAAAAGTTTAATTTAAGTTCTTGGAAAGAATGGGATAGTGAATATAAGTTTAGAGATAAGGCAAGTATTAAAAGGATAAAACAGGAATTAGATGATGAGATAAATTACTGGTGTTTTATTCAGTATGAGTTTTTTAAACAATGGTATAATTTAAAGTTATATGTTAATGAATTAGGAATAAAGATAATAGGAGATATTCCTATATATATTGCAGATGATAGTGCAGATGCTTGGAGTAAGCCTTATATGTTTAAATATGATAAGGATATGAATCTAGATAAGCAGTCAGGTTGCCCACCAGATGCTTTTTCAGAAGAAGGGCAACTTTGGGGAAATCCTATTTATAATTGGGAATACATGAAAAAAGATAATTATAAGTGGTGGATAAAAAGGATAAAAGAAAGTTCTAAACTTTATGATTTTATTAGAATAGATCATTTTAGAGGATTTGAGTCTTTTTGGGAAGTTGATGGAAAAGCTAAAAATGCAAAAAAAGGTAAGTGGATAAAAGGACCAGGTTTTAATTTATTTAGAGTTATTAAAGAAGAACTTGGAGATGTGAATATAATAGCAGAAGATTTAGGAGTAATAACTGATGAAGTAAGGCAATTAAAAAAAAGAAACAGGTTTTATGGGGATGAAAGTTCTAGAATTTGCTTTTGGTGGTGGAAGTAAAAATGAACATTTACCTCATAATTATTGTGAAGATTTATTGGTATATACATCAACACATGATAATAATACTGTAAAAGCTTGGTTTGATAATGAGACTAATGATTATGAGAAAAAATATATTAAAAAATATATTAATCTTAGAGAGGATGAAGATATAAATTGGGGGCTTATAAGAACAGCTTGGGCAAGTACTGGGAAGATAGCTATGGCTCAAATACAAGACTTTTTATTAGTAGGAAGTACTGGAAGAATGAATTTTCCATCTAAGCTAGGCAATAACTGGAGTTGGAGAATTAAAAAGGATGTTTTAGATGAAGAGTTAATATCTAAAATTAAAAGTTTAAATGAGTTATATGGAAGATAAAAAAGGTAAGTATGTAGTATTTATAGAATATAAAATGATGAACTTTCAGAAATAAAAGGTGGGATTTTATATGAAGACTTCATTAAGTCCAAGAAAAGAATTAAATACTTTATTGGAAGTACGAAGTGATTCTTTTTTTAAAATACTTTCTTATGAGAATTTAGGAGAAAATAAAAAATTAAAACAACTTAAGATTAATCTAGATGATTCTATGGTTAAGGTGAGAGAAGATAAATTATTTTATTTAAAAGGGCAGATAAGTAAATATGAAATATATAAAGAAACTAGTTTTGCAAAAAAGATATTTTCATTAACGGAAGATGAAGAGGAAGAAGAGAGCATATATCCTATTTATAGTGGAAGTGGAGAGATTATGCTTGATACATCTTTAAAAGATTTTGTTATTATAGGTCTTGAAGATGATGAGATTATTATAAAAGAGGATAGTTTTTGGGTATGTGAATCTGAGGTAAATATAGATTATGAAGGTGAGGATGAACTTTTACTTTGTGGTAATGGAATTGTAGTTATAGAAGTTCCAGTATCAGAGAAAGAAATCCTAAGGCAAAGATTGAATAAAAATACTATTAAGGTTTTTAAAAATGATATTATCTTTAGAAGAGGTAATTTTAAAGAGATAAATCATAAAGAGTATAAAGTATATGAAGGAACAGGAGAGATATGGCTTACTCCTACAAGAAATATTTGTAGTAATACTAAAAGAAAAAGTGAAATTTTATTTGTAGAATAATAATATGTGAATTTTATCTATTCACTTTATGCATAAAATCCTTTATTATTATAAAGTAGTAAAGGATTTATTAATTCAACTTTTGGAGGTATAACAATATGAGTGAGTTTATATCAAAAATAAAGTCAGATGAACTAGATTATTTATTTAAGGCTATACTTACTTTAAAGAATGAAGAAGAATGTTATAGATTTTTTGAAGATGTTTCAACCATAAATGAATTAAAATCATTAGCTCAAAGATTGCAAGTTGCAAAGATGTTAGATGAAAAAAAGACATACATAGAAATTGCTGAAGTTACAGGGGCATCAACTGCGACAATAAGTAGGGTTAATAGAGCTTTAACATATGGAAGTGATGGTTATAATATAGTTCTAGATAGGTTAAATAAGGCAAATTAGATAATAGGATAGTTTATTTAGTTATTTGTAAGAAAATGTATTAGATTTTATAGTAAAATTTTATATGTACATTAGATAATATATATTAATTTATGGTAATGAGGATAAAGTGTTAGTAGATCTATTAAAAAAGAGGTGAAAGAATTGAGTATACTTATTATAGATAATGAGGCCGAAGTTGTTGAAGAATTAGAACAAGATTTATTAAAAGAAAACTTTAAAGTTTTTAAAGCGAGTAATGGAACTGATGCTTTAGAAATATTTAATAATAATAAAATATCTTTAATTCTTTTAGATTTAATTTTACCTGATATGAATGGGCAAGAGGTATGTGAAGCAATAAGAGAAAAGTCAGATGTTCCAATAATTGTAGTTAGTTCAAAAAATGATTCTAATGATAGATTAAGAGGATTTGAAATGGGCGCTGATGATTATGTAGCGAAGCCTTTTTATTCTAAAGAAATAGTTGCTAGAGTTAAAGCTGTTTTAAAAAGAACTGAAAGATGTGCTGAAAAAGAAGTTTTAAGTTTTGATAATGAAAAGTTAGTTATAAAAACTAAAAGTCATGAAGTTCTATTAGATGGGGAATTAGTTCCTTTAACAGCAACTGAATATAAAATATTATTAATATTAGCAAAAACTCCTAAGATTGTATATAGTAGAGAACAACTTTTATTAGCAGCTCTTGGGGAAGAAAATGAAAGTTATGATAGAGTTATAGATACTCACGTTAAGAATTTAAGAGGCAAAATAGAAGCTGATAATAAAAAACCTAAGTATATAATTACTGTCTATGGAGTAGGATATAGATTTGAAGGGAAAAAAGACTAGAATATCTTGAGTTGTTGTAAGAATTAATAAAACTTTTCTTACAATAAAATAAGGGCTGTTTCAAAAGAGACAGCCCTTATTTTTATTTATCTTTAATTTCGTTTATTTGCTTATTAACATTAAATAATTCATCTTGAACTTCTTTAAGTTTAGCCTTATTATTAGCTATTCTTGTTTTAATATCTTCTATGATATTTTGATAGTTTTCAATGATTTCTTCGGCTTTATCACCAGGTTTTACTGATAAAAGTCTACCTTTGAAATCTTCAAGTCTTTCATTATCATTTGAAATAAATCCTCTAAGCTTTTCTATGAAATCCTTTTTATTTCCAGCAAGCTTGTTTAAGAATTCTAATTGTTTTTCATTCTTTGAAGAATTTATTTTATCGAAGTATTCTTGTCTTAAGGCATAGAATCCGTCACGAACTTCTTTAAATTCATTTATTAAAGCTTCATTAACATCTTTTCCACAGAATCCAACTTTAAAGAATTCTTCGCTTATAGCTTTAACTTTTTCTGAAGCTTCTTTCCAACTTTCATTTTCATAAAGAGCCTTAACTTCATTGATTAATTCTTTTCTCTTTTCTATATGAACTAAGTTGTTAGCTTTAACTTCATCAAAGAATTTTTGTCTTTCATTAAAGAAAGCTGTCTTAGCATTCTTGTATGCTTCTGATATTTCATCATTTTCTTCTTTTCCTGAGAATCCGATTTCTTTGAATTCTTCACAAAGAGCATTGAATTTAACAGTTGCATCTTTCCAGTTTTCATTGTTAACAAGTCCAGCAAGTTCTGCAATGATTTGTTTTTTCTTAGCTCTCTTTTCATCAAAGTTTTCTTTAAGATCACTTAATGAGTTCTTTCTTTCTGCTCTTAAGTTATTCTTAAGTTCATTGAATTTCTTAAAGATTGAATCATTTTCTTCTTTACCAACAAATCCAATATTAAAGAATTCATCACTTAAAGCTTTTATAGCCATATCTATATCTCTAAGATTTTCACTTGTATAGTGAAGTTCTGCTAATTTATCTAAAACCTCATGCTTCTTAACAGCATTTTCTTTGAATCTTTCTTCTGATTTTGCATAGAATTCTTTTCTCTTATCGTAGAATAATTGTCTAGCTTCATTTAGTTCATCATTAAGCTTTGGAAGTTCTACTGGATCAGAGCAAGGTATTTCCTTGAAGTTTTCTAACAATTTATAGAATTTAGTACTTGCATCTTTCCAGTTTTCTGATGTTTCTGCAAGAGTAATAATTTCTTTGATTACAGCTCTTCTTTTTTCTACGCTTTCTCTATCGTAATTTTCTAACTCTGCACCAAATGCATAGTCTGTGTTGTTGCTATTATCTTTTATGTATTGTTTAAAAGATTTATTCTTTTTTGTTCCCATTTTGAATCCCCTTTCAAATTACGCTTATAATACTATTCTAATTGTCTATAAATTTTATGTCTACTATAAAGTACTACTAATGCTATTTTATTTTAATAAATCACTAATTTACTTAATATTATGCTTTTAAATTTTAAATATAATATAAATTTGAAAAAAATATAAAGTTATTTTTAATTTTAGGTTTATAAGCGACTATGCTAGATATTATGACAATTGACAAGAAAACTTCAATAGTTTATATTTAAATGCATAAAATATATTTTAAAATTAGTTAGAAAAATATTACTAAAGAGAATATTAATAAAGTAGATAGAATTTTAGAGGTGGCAAAATGCAAAGATTATTCGGTACAGATGGAGTTAGAGGAATAGCTAACACAGAATTAACAGCAGAATTAGCTTATAATTTAGGTAGAGCAGGTGCATATGTTTTAACACAAGCAGCTCACAAACCTAAAATATTAGTTGCAAAAGACACAAGAATATCAGGAGATATGCTTGAATCAGCTTTAGTAGCAGGAATATTATCAGTTGGAGCAGAAGCTGTTGTTATAGGAGTTATACCAACACCTGCAGTTGCATATTTAACAAAGAAATATGGCGCAGATGCAGGAGTAATGATTTCAGCATCACACAATCCAGTAGAATATAATGGAATTAAATTCTTTAATGCAAATGGATATAAATTATCAGATGAATTAGAAGATAAAATACAAGAAGTAATAGAAAACGGATTTGAAGGGGTTCCTTCACCAGTTGGAGCTGATCTAGGAAGAGAAACAATAGATGAGAAAGCAGAAGAACATTATGTTGAATTCTCAAAGAATGTTGTTAATACATCATTAGAAGGACTTAAAATTGCTTTAGATTGTGCAAATGGAGCAGCATATTCAGTAGCAGAAAAAGCTTTTAAAGAATTAGGAGCAGAAGTTTGTGTAATTAACAATACACCAGATGGAACAAATATAAATGAAAATTGTGGATCAACACATCCAGAAGAACTTATGAAGTTTGTTAAAGAAAATAACTGTAATTTAGGTTTTGCTTTTGATGGAGACGCTGATAGATGTTTAGCAGTAGATGAAAATGGAAAGCTTGTTGATGGAGATTTCTTATTAACAATAACAGCTAAATATTTAAAAGAAAAAGGTCAATTAAAAGATAATACTTTAGTAGTAACAGTAATGAGTAATTTAGGACTTATGCTTGCATGCAAAAAAGAAGGAATAAATGTTGTTACAACTAAGGTTGGAGATAGATATGTTCTTGAAAATATGGTGGAAAATGGATATTCAATTGGTGGAGAACAATCAGGACACATAATCTTATTAGCACATAATACTACAGGTGATGGACTTGCAACAGCACTTCAAATTTCAACAATAGTTAAGGAAGCAAATAAGAGCTTATCAGAACTTGCAAAAGTGATGAAGGTATTACCACAAGTATTAGTAAATGCTAAGGTTCCTAACTCAATGAAAAATATTCATGAAATAGATGAAGAAATTAAATCAGAAATTAAGAAAATAGAAGAAGCTTTAGAAGGAGCAGGAAGAGTTCTTATAAGACCTTCAGGTACAGAACCATTAGTAAGAGTTATGTTAGAAGGTGAAAACCAAGAAGAAATTGATAAAATGGCAAATAATCTTGCTGCTTTAATAGAAAGTAAAGTTAAATAGCTTTCAAAAAAATAACTACCTTTATAAGGTAGTTATTTTTTTATTAAATTTATAATATTTTTAGATAGCACTTTTTTTAGTTATTTAAAAATGAGATAATAATATTATACAAAATATTGTTTTTAATAATATTTTTTACAAAAAATGATGTTTATTATATATATATTAATTAAATTAAGTAATAATAATTATTTACAAATAATTATTATTACTTTATAATATATTTAAAGAATGATTTTAAATAAAGTTTAGTTAATATTTTTATAGTAGATAAAAGTAATAAATAAAGTTTATTTAATTTTTAGGAATTTGAATTGGAGGAATTTAAAATGAAAAGATATGTTTGTACAGTGTGTGGATATATTGCTGAGGGAGAAATACCAGAAAAGTGCCCAATCTGTGGAGTAGGTCCAGAAAAGTTTGTAGAGCAAGTTCAAGGAATGGCTTATGCAGATGAACATGTAATTGGAGTAGCTAAAGATGTAGATGCAAGAATTGTAGAAGGTTTACAAGCTAATTTTATAGGGGAATGTACAGAAGTAGGAATGTATATTGCAATGTCAAGACAAGCTGATAGAGAAGGATACCCTGAAGTAGCTGAAGCTTATAAGAGAATTGCATTTGAGGAAGCAGAACATGCAGCAAAATTTGCTGAATTATTAGGAGAAGTTGTTGTTGCTGATACAAGAGCTAATCTTGAAGCAAGAGTTGCAGCAGAACATGGTGCATGCGAAGGAAAGAAAGAATTAGCTACACTTGCTAAACAATTAAATCTTGATGCTATACATGATACAGTTCATGAAATGTGTAAAGATGAAGCAAGACATGGAAAAGCTTTTGAAGGATTATTAAATACCAAAACTAGTCAGTTGCCAAGATTTCTTTTTAAAATTTTACCTCCTA
>Cebus_capucinus_imitator_PRJNA485217_SSR013__coassemble_476_pt1 | contig 11633 bp, 13 predicted proteins | sample Cebus_capucinus_imitator_PRJNA485217_SSR013__metabat2_low_PE_007 | metagenome-assembled genome bin Cebus_capucinus_imitator_PRJNA485217_SSR013 | reverse complement strand
TCCCATGCTGTCCGAAAACGACTCCCATTTCTCCTGGTCAAGAAGTGGAATTATTGCCAGGAAGTGTATTAGTTAATTTAACTCCTCAATATCTTGAAAGTTTTGAAAATGGATTACCACTTGGAAGTTTAAATCCATACTCAAGTAGTATATTAAGCTTCCAAGTAAAAGTAACTGAATTACCAAATCCAGCAATTATATGTAATATTGCTAGAATTGAATTCACTTATACAACAGTAATTTCTGGAGTGCCAATTGTCTCAATAGGTGAAACTTGCAGTAATAGTGTTTTAACAAAAGTTATAAACAAAAAAATAACTTGCTAGTAGCCTAAAAATTAATATTATTATAAAGGAGAAATTAGATGAGCGGATGTTATAGTAATCAAAATAGTTATCAATACGAATGCAATAGATCATATGGTAGTTGTAATAGACCAGTTGATAATTGCAATTGTGGATGTACCACAAGGGTATGTCCTCCAGGACCAGTTGGACCAATAGGACCAACAGGTCCAACAGGTCCGACTGGACCAACAGGTCCAACAGGAGCAACAGGTGCTGGACTTACAGGAGCAGTACCTTTTAACCCTGCAAATGCACCAGGATATCCAGTTGGTCAAGTAGTTACTTTTGAAGGTAGCACTTATTTAGTTGTTTCAGCACCACCAGTTGGAATACCAGGAAGTTCAGCTAGCTATCTATTATTAGCAGCAGCAGGAGCAACAGGAGCAACAGGAGCAACTGGTGCAACAGGAGTAACAGGAGCAACAGGAGCAACAGCTGCTACAGGAGCAACAGGAGCTACAGGAGCAACAGGAGCAACAGGAGCTACAGGTGCAACAGGAGCAACTGGTGATCCAGGAGTAACAGGAGCAACAGGAGTAACAGGTGCTACAGGAGTAACTGGAGCAACAGGAGTAACAGGAGTAACTGGTGATACAGGAGCAACTGGTGATACAGGAGCAACTGGAGTAACAGGAGTAACTGGTGATACAGGAGCAACTGGAGTAACTGGTGTAACTGGAGCAACAGGAGCAACAGGAGCAACAGGAGCTACAGGAGCAACTGGTGTGACAGGAGTAACAGGTCCAACAGGTCCAACAGCTTTATCAGCTTATGGATTCTTCTCAAATACTGGAACAGCAACACTTGCTCTTGTAATAGGAGTTCCTCAACAAGTTCCATTAAATAATACAGTTGTTGCATTAAATGAAACTTTAGCAGGTAATTTAGTTACTGTTAATATACCAGGTGTTTATCAAGTAGATTATTATATGACTTCAACAGCAGCAGTTGGAGTTGGTGTAACTGTAGGTCTTAACCAAAATGGAGGAACTGGAATAATTGCTGGTTCACAATCAGGTGGATTAGTTGCAATTGGAGTAGGTTCAGTATTAGCAGGACAAGCTATAATCCCTATGGCAGCTGGAGATACAGTAGGAATACTTGCATCAGCTACTATTATAGCAGCATTTGCAGCAGCTAATATTTCAATCACTGTAACTAGAATATCTGATTAATAAAATTTAGAGAAAAAAATACTGAGCTATCTTTTTTAGATAGCTCTTTTTAAATGATAATATGTTAAGTAAAAGTTCTTATAAGAATCAACAAAAATATTTTATTGAATATTATATAGTATGTGATTGTTTAGTTAGGCAAAGTTAATATTTAATAAATAAGTCCCTTAATGTTAAATATCAATCTAAAGTTGATGACAATTTACAAAGGAGGATAAAATAATTGATAAATTTAAGTGTACAAAAATTAGCTAATAAAAGTTTCTTATTACTTCCAGCTTCAAATATTATTAGATATTCAATAATAATAACTAATACTGGAGATGAAGATACAAGATTTGTAAAGGTAAGAGATATGTTAAGCAAAGGTGCATCAATAATTCCAAGTTCAATATCTGTTGATGGATGTCCACAATCTAATTGTAGATGTAGTGATAGTATTTTTGTAGGAACTGTAAGAGCAGGTGGAAATGTTATAGTAACTTTTGATGTAAAAGTTTGTGAAAATAGTTTATTAGAATCTATATCTAATAAAGCTGTTGTAACTTACATCGATAGTACTAATCAAATATTTTCAGTTGAAAGTAATGAATCAATAGTTGCAATAATTAATTTAAAGATATGTGTTAAAAAGTCTGTAGATAAATTAAGAGCAAGAGTTGGAGAAACTTTAACTTATTCAGTTCTAATAAGAAATGATAGTACTATTCCTTTAACAAATGTCCTATTCTTTGATGAACTTGAAGCAAATCTTACTTTAGTGCCTGGAAGTATAAGAATAAATTCTATACCTCAAGCTGAAAATTCTTTAAATGGATTACCTCTTGGAACTATAAATGCTCATAGTAGTATTTTAGTAAGTTTTGAAGCAACTATAAATGATATAGTTAGATTATCAACTATTAGAAATACAGCTTCTATAACTTATGATTATACTGTTATTGATAATGGAACACCTATTGTTTCAACAGGAGAAACTACAAGTAATTGTGTTAAAACTCAAGTTTTGTTTTGTAACTGTTAATCATAATAATTATAGGGCTGGAAAATTATAATTAAAATAGAAGCACATGTGTAAATATGTGCTTTTTTAATAAGTAATGATTAAAGGAGATTATATATGGAAAAAAATATTTCTCTAAGCTTATGTATGATAGTAAAAGATGAGGAAGGAACACTTGAAAGATGTTTAAATTCAGTAAAATCTTTTATTGATGAGATTATAATAGTAGATACAGGATCTACGGACTCTACTAAAGAAATTGCAAAGAAGTTTAATGCTAAGATTTATGATTTTAAATGGATAGATGATTTTGCAGCAGCTAGAAATTTTGCTTTTAGCAAATCAACTAGTGAGTATACTATGTGGCTTGATGCTGATGATTTTATAAGCGAAGGCAGTATAAAAGAAATTGAAAACTTACTTATAAATTTTGATAAGCGATATGATTATGTTAGTGCAGAATATATTTTACTTAGATATCCGAATGGAAAAGTTAGCTATTCTCTTAAAAGAAATAGAATTGTTAGAACAAGTATGAATTTTAAATGGATAGGAAATGTTCATGAATATTTAGAGGTGTATGGAAATGGACTTGCTGGTAATTTTGCAATAGAACATGGTAAGGTAAAACAACATACAGATAGAAATCTTCAAATATTTAAAGCTATGGAAAAGAATAAAAAGAAATTTACTCCAAGAGATTTACTATACTATGCAAATGAGCTTAAGGATAATGCTTATTATGATGAAGCAGTTAAAAATTATAGAAAGTTTTTAGCTACAAAACTTGGGTGGATTGAAGATATAAAAACAGCTTATGCTAAAATTATAGATTGTTTTAAGGCTACAAATAAAAAGGAGCAAATACCTAATGTTGCTTTTGAATCATTTAAATATGATGTTCCAAGGGCCGACATTTGTTGTTCTCTTGCTGAATATTTTATGGAAAAAAATGAATTTCCCAAAGCAGCATTTTGGTATAGAACTGCATTAGATTGTATTCCTCCAAAAGATAGTATGGCTATAGATAATAAAGAGTTTTATACGTTTATTCCAGCTATACAACTTTGTGTTTGCTATGATAGAATGGGTAATTTAAATTGTGCTTATTTCTTTAATGAACTTGCAGGAGCTTTTATTGGAAGTTCTGATAAGGTTGATTATAATAGGCAATATTTTAAAAATAGATTTAGTCAGTTAAATATTGAAGCTCCAAGTATTGAATATCCTATTAAAATTAGTGATTATACTAAATATTTATAATATTAAAAAAGCATTGCAGAGATATTATCTGCAATGCTTTTTTATTTGTAGAATTTTTTTAGAGTTTCATTTAATATTACATTTAGCATAAGGTTTCTACTAACTTTATAACCTTTTTCATTCATAGAATTTATATAGCTTGTAAGCTTTTCTTCCATATATTCAGTTAAGTTATACATTATAGATTTAGATCCAGTATTTTTAAGCTTAACTTCTGTTATTTGAACTATTCCAAAGCTTTCAATATCATCAAGTCCTAAAGTTATTACCTTATTTGTAAAATCAATTATATTATAATTTTTCTCAGCAGCATATTCTTTTATTGTGTCTAGTATATCATTGTAAACTCTAATTGTAGTCATTTTACCAACAAATACATCATTTTTTACATTAAGATTAAAGAAATTATCTTTATCTTTAAGAAGATTTTTAAGTACTATATTATTAGATATTTCTTGCTCTGTTTTTGAGGAGTTTATTTCTTCAATAGCTTTATTATCTAATATTTTAGAATCGTCTTTAGTTTGATTAGATGCTGTTAAAGGATTTGCTGTAATAGTGGCTTGTCCATTTGTAACTGTAGCTGTTTGTATATCTATTTCATTATTTATAGAAGTAGTTTCTGTATTTAGATTTTGATTAGGCATTGTAGCTGCTACTTCTCTATTTTCTAATACTTCTTTAACTTTATTATCTTTCTGAATAGCTATAGAATTTTCATTTCTTAAATCACTCATTTTTAGAATAGAGCTTCTTTTTCTATTCTTTTTTGATCTTGCTTCAAAACTATTTTCCTTCACCATTTTTATAATAACCCCTTTTGTCTCATTTCTTTTATAAGTTCTTCATAAGCTTCACAGGCAGTACTCTTTGGATCATTAAAAGCTACTGGAAGTCCTGAAACTTCTGAATGTTTAAATTTAACTGTATCAGGTATTAAAGTATCAAAAATTAATCCATCAAAGATATCTTGTTTTGATAAATAAATAGCAAATTGTTTGCTAAGAACAGTTCTTCTATCAAATTTATTTACTATAAGTCCCTTAATCTTATTTTCTATTCCGATATCGCTGCAAGCACTATCCCATTCTGACATAAATAGCTTACATCCTTTAAAACTATTCATTCCTATATCACTTACCATATATATTTCATCACTAGCATATAAGCAGTTTTGAGTTATAAGTCCTATATTAGGTCCAACATCACAAATTATGTAGTCATAAGAAGCTTCTAAGAATTCTCTATTAGCATCTATCCAATTAAGTAGTCTTTTTTGAGGGTTTATTCCTCTGATTCCCATAAGTTGAAGCTCAGATTCAGTTACTGTAAGATCTATGTTTGAAGGGATTAAATCAATATAATTAGTTTCTTCAAGTAGATTTTTTATAATAACTTCTGATGGTCTTATATCCTTAGTTAAAATCTCACTTAATGTATTGTAAGTATACTCAAAATCAAAATCATCATCTTGAGCCATACCAAGATTTTCAGAAATATTTCCTTGAGGGTCTGCATCTATTAATAAAATTCTTTGCTTTTTAGCAGCAAGACAACCAGCAAGATTAAATACAACAGTTGTTTTTCCTACTCCACCTTTAAGAGTTCCAACAGTTATAAGCTTCATATATATCAATCCTTCCATTTTATATTCTATATATAAGTATATCGTATATTATATGGTAAGAACAATAAAAATTACTTAATATTTATATTATTATTGATTTTAATATTAATTATAAAGAATTTTTATACATTTTAATATAGATTACAATACAAATATAAATGAATTATAAAATAATTCATTTATATTTTATTTAGTAAATAAGCTAATAATAGATATTAGATATAAAGAAGATGAGAATTAAGATATAGCTCCTTTGAGTAAATTAATTATTTATTTTTTCAAATACTAAATCTATTTTTGTTATTTTTCCGTTGTGATATCTAAAGCTTGCAGGAATAGCAGATACAAATCTCCAACCCTCTTTACTATATTTTTCAATAATTTCTCTATGATTAGAAGCTGAAAAGAAATTATCAGTATTTATTTCAACAAATTTATATGTATACATTAATATCCCTTCTTATAAATCTACTAAATAAAAAATATTTTGATATAGATTATAATATAAATACAAATGAATTATAAAATAATTCATTTGTATTTTATCTAGTAAATAAGCCAATAATTAGATAACTTAATATATTTTTATAAGTTATATTTTTATAAGTTATATTTTTTTAATTTATTAGTGAAATAATAAATTAGATAAGATAATATTACTGGAATAAATAGTGCTATAAAACTAATAAAAAAAGTGTCAGTACCATTGAAACTTACAGCCTTTAATTCTGGGATATCTAAAAGATATCCAATAAAATTATATGTTAGGAATATAATGATAAAAGTAGTTAAAGTGAACTTTTCTATATATTTTATTTGAATCACCTCTTTATAATTTTTAGAAATTGTTAGTTAATATTTATATTAATTGAAGATAAAAATAGGTATATTATTTTTCTAATATTAAAATTCTTTATTATAATTTAGAGAGAATTTTTAATTACTCTCCAAATCATAGTTTAGAAGTATATTAAATTTTCACCATCTGTTAGGTAGTAAATCATTTAAAGTAAGAATCTTATTATTAGCTATCATTATTTCACATTTATAGTTTTCGTCGTGTATTTGACAAATAAATTCTCTGCATCTTCCACATGGTGGGACTATTACTCCAGTTTTATAAACTGATACTATTTTTTTTATTTTATTTTCTCCATCTGTAATCATAGAAGCTATAGCTGAATGTTCTGCACAAAATCCCATAGAGCAAGGAGTATCTATACATACACCAGTATAAACTTTTCCATTATCAGCTAAGATGGCAGAGGCAACAGAACCCGCATAAGAATTTTTAGATATTTGCCTAGGATTTAAAGTACTTTTAGCAATTTGATATAATTCATTAAAATCCATATTTATAACTTCTCCTTTTAGATATAGCATATTAAAGTCTAGTTTTCTCTAGAGTTAATTTAAAAAGTATAGCTAATAATAATACAGATAATCCCTCCTAAAAATAAGGATGATCCACTTAAGCTAATCTTAAAATTAGTTTTCATATTATTTTTTTGTTTTTCAATTTTAGATGTTTCTAAATTAGCAGTTACAATATATTGAGCATTATCTTGACCTAGTGAGCTAAGAGATATTCCACTAGGATTTCCACTTATAAAAGAAAAAGCACCTGAAATAGCTACTGCTACTCCCTCAATAAATAAAACATCTTTTAAATAAAAATCATTAAATCTAACTATGACTATACCAACTAATACTAAGATAATACTCCATAATACACTAAATAAAATACATTTAGATAAAATCTTAGATTTTTTCATAGTCCCTCCTTGATAATTTATATATCTAGTTTTACCATATTTATACATATAAGTAATATAATATGTTTTAAGAAAGCGATTTAATATAGAAAATATATTTTTTTATATTACTTTATTTAGTATTTAAAAATTAAATGGTAATATTATATGTTAATATAAATTTATTGAAGTTTATTTTGATAAATTTTTTGGCGTAAAAAAAGGATCTTACTTTGATAAGTACAAAGAGATAATAAATGAACAAGCAAAAGGTGGGTGGAGATTAAAACAAGTAGCTATTTCAACTAATAAGAAAACTGGTGTAGCAGGAGCATACTCTTATCAAATTATTTTTAAGAAAAAAGTAAAATAGTTAAAATATAAAGATATTTGATTTTAATACTATTTGAATTTGTAAAATACATAAAATGAATTATATTAAAATTCATTTTAATATATAATTGATTATAAGCTATTTTATAGTTTGTATATAAATATAAAAATAAGAATTTAAATTAAATGATTTTAGAAAAATAAAAGAACTTACTCTTTTAATGAGAAGTTCTTTTTATAATTTAATTAGTAGCTTCTTAGTTGATTTTATTCTCTATTAGTTAAAAATTCTCTTACAATACTCTCATAATAATCTCTTTCAAATCCTACATTATAATCCTCATAATTTATACTAATCTTATATAGCTCTGGAATTAAAGTATATAAAATATTGATACTCAGTTATTTTACCATATTTATTTAATGGCAATAATTTAAGTAACTCATTAATTTTTTTACTATTGTGTTTCAAATTTTCATATTTAGTTATTGAATAATCTTCTAATTTATTATCTATATCAAAATTGTTGGATATGGCCTTTAATATAAAGCTTGGCTTTAGTTCTTCTACAATAGATTTTTGCTGCTCATGACCAGCTATAACATTCTTAGAAATCTCTTTATCATTTTTTATAAAATTCTCTAATAGATTATCATAATAATTCCTAGCATATACCTGAGTTTGACCAGTTGCTTCTATAGTAATGGTATCTAATTCAGGTACTAAAGTATATAATATACATGCATTATATTCTAATATACTTGTTAATTTTTCTTTAGATATATCTTTATCTGAAGAAGAATTAAATTTGATTTTTATTGATGGTACATTATGATTATCAGTCTCGTACTGTTCTATTTCTCCATATTCATTTAGTGGTAAAGAATAAATTAATCCATTGACCCTTTGTTCATTAACTGCTAAGTCTTGATATTCAAGTATTGAGTAATCATCTAATTTATGTTCAATATCAAAGTTATCAGAAAGCTCTTTTAATAAAAGTTTAGGACTTAAATAATTTATTAGAGATTCTTTTTTAACTTCTTCTTTCTTTTGCTCTTGTTTTTTATGTTCTTGCTTTTTTGCTTCTTGTTTCTCTGACATTTTAGTGGTTTTAGCATCTACTAGGGGCTCAGGCGTATCATTAGCTTCTATATTTTCCTCTAAATTAGGAGCTGTTTTGAATGTATTAGTTTCTATATTTTGTCTATAGTTTAAATTATTTTTTGTGACATTATAAGATATGATCCCTGCTATTAAACCACTTGCTAGAATAAGTGAAATAATTTTTTTATTAACCATGGTTAATCTCCTATTTATATTAGTAAATATAAAGTTTTATTTTTCATTAATAGCCCACTCTATATCAAATTCTCCAGAGTGCTTGTCCCCTATTGCTGTAAGATAATAATAGCCAGCTTCTTCTATCTTAACTGAATCTTCTTTTTCTAAATCAGCAATTACATTTTTTTCTTTATCTCTTAAAAGTAATTTTAAACTTCCATCTTCAGTATTAACATCAGTATTCCATTTTAAAACATCTGATTTATCTAATTTGATTTTTTTATAGTATGTCCCACTAAATTTATCATAGCTACCCTCTATATTTGAACCAATAGCTTCAATACTTCCATTTTTCATTACTCCAGAAAAGAAGGTACATGAAGTAAATATAGTTATTCCCAAAATTAATAGTGTTATAACTAATATCTTTTTTATCATTTTATCACCTACATTAAACTAACTATATACTAATTATACTATATTATCCTTATAATGTATTTTGTTAATAATAAATATATAATAATAATTAAATATTAGGACTTCTAATTATTAAGATAAAACATATATTAATTAATTTATATTTAGATGTTTTAACTTTCTTAACTTAATTTTTAGAAGAAAATTATATGTAGAGAATAAATTTATAATAAAAAGCTCAGTGAAACTTAAAAGCTTACTGACTTTTTATTATAATTTTTAAATTATATCATTATTCTAATATATTATAAGTTTTCTAGTTCATCATATTTTGAGATAACTTTATTTACTATTCCGTATTCAACTGCATCAGAAGAACTTAGCCAATAGTTTCTATCTGTATCTTTATCAATTTTTTCTAATGGTTGACCTGTAGCTTCACTGATTATAGTATTAATTCTTTTACGCATTCTAAGTATTTCTTCTGCTTCAATTCCTATATCTGTTGCTTGACCTTGGAATCCACCTAAAGGTTGATGTATCATATATCTAGTATTAGGTAGTGAATATCTATCTTCTTTATTAGCTGCAAGATAAATTGTAATACCAGCACTTGCAACCCAACCAGTACCAATTACAATAACACGAGGTTTAACAAATTTAATCATATCATGAATTGTATCACCAGCTTCAACATGACCACCCTGACTATTGATAAATAGCTTTATTGGCTCATCACTCATTTCTTGCAGGATTAAAAGTTGAGTACTTACCCTTTCAGCTAAAGCTTGATTTATCTCTCCAGAAATAATAATTGATCTAGAATTTAAAAGCTTTTCTAAAACTAAAGCTGAAGCTTCCTTTTCTTTTTCTTGCTTTTCATTTTGCTTATTCATCATAATAACACTCTCCTATAAATTTAATATATTTAGATTTAATAAAATTCTCATCTCTTTTATCTATTATAACATTATATATCCATAAAATGGATTTTAAAAAATAATTATATTTATTTAAAGTTCTTATATATTAATAAGTATTGCCTTTTAATTTGTAAAAATAACAATAGATAAATATATTTTTTGAAATTTAATAGTTTTTATTATGTAAATCGTATTTAAGTTTATAAGTAACTTATTATAAAAAATATATAACAAGTAAGAATACTAATTATTTTATTTAAAACTAATATTAATTAAATTTATAACTAAATATATTGTAATATGTATTAAAATGAATTATTTTATAATTTAAAAGCTAAATAAAAAAGATTCTTATTTACCAAAATAAGAATCTTTTCTTTTTACTTCTTTCTTCTTGTCTTTGTTTTAATTCTTCTTTCTTTTCAAGAAGTAAAATTTCAGCATTACTTAATGCTTTGCTTTGTAGCATTTGAGAATTTAATAAAAGTTTATTTTGTTGTTCTATTATCTCCATAAGCCTTTCAATTTCTTTATTTTTAAAATCAATAGCTTCACTTTTACTTTCAATAAGCTTTTCTAAATGCTCTATTAAACTATTTTCAACCTTATTTGAATTAGTTGAACAACTAGAGTTTAATGGATTTGAATCATCTTGTGATCTTTCAGATTTATTAAACCTTTGTTCAACCCCTTTAAGAGTATTTAAACCTTCAATTGATAGATGTTTAATCCCATCAACCATAACTATATATTGCTTTAACTCTTCTTTATTAAGTTTTTTATAAACTGCTTGTTTACTTATATTTAATTCCTTTGCAACTTGTTCAACACTATAAACCAATTCAATCATTCCTTAAATTTAATTCAACTTTACTTATTCTATTCTATAAATTGGTTTAAAAACCCTTGTAAATTGATTATTATGTAAATTATATATATTATTTAAGATAAATTAGTAAATTTAAGAATAGTAATATAGAGAGTTTTAACTAGTATATTAAACTTATATAAAGAGCTAATAAATAAAATATTAAAATATAAAATGCATAGAATTATAATACAATTTAAAATGAATTATTAAATAATTCATTTTGATATAAAAGAAAATAAAAGGATATTATATTTGATTAATAAAGAGATTATTGCAGGAATACTTAGCAAGATGTATTGTTGGAATTGTTTATATATAGATGTTTTATGGGTTAAAGAAGAGTATAGGAAAAGTGGTTTAGGATCAAAGTTAATAAAAGAAATTGAAGGCTTAGCGAAAGAAAAGAATTGTAATTTAATTCATTTAGATACTTTTGATTTTCAAGCAAAGGATTTTTATATTAAATATGGTTATGAGATTTTTGGAGTTTTAGATGAATGCCCGAAGGGACATAAAAGATATTATTTAAAAAAGAATATTTTAAATTAATTAGATATAGCAATATAAGATATATAGAATTATAATACATTTCAATATCAACCGCCTAAGGCTTGTCACTTGAAAGCGAGTGGCTG
>Cebus_capucinus_imitator_PRJNA485217_SSR013__coassemble_475_pt1 | contig 11677 bp, 7 predicted proteins | sample Cebus_capucinus_imitator_PRJNA485217_SSR013__metabat2_low_PE_007 | metagenome-assembled genome bin Cebus_capucinus_imitator_PRJNA485217_SSR013 | reverse complement strand
TTATTAATAACAAATCCTGAGTGCTTTTCTGAAACACAAGCTCCACCTATTGTAAAGCCTTTTAAACCTGAATCTTGAATAAGCTTTCCTGCAAAATAACCTTCTGGTCTCTTAAATGTACTACCCGCTGATGGATATTCTAAAGGTTGCTTTTCTTCTCTTCTTTTTGTTAAATCATTAACTCTATCAGATATAGCATTTTTATCACCCTTTTGAAGCTTTACTGTAGCTGAAAGAACTACATATCCATTTTGCATAACAGATGATGTTCTATAACCTAGTTCTAATTGATCATGGTTAAGAATTAATGTATTACCATCTTGATCTATAACTTCAGCTTCTTTCATTATTTGTGACATTTCACCGTTATATGCACCAGCATTCATAAATACTGCTCCACCAACACTTCCTGGAATACCACAAGCGAATTCAGCTCCTGTTAACTCATTTTCTAAAGCAGCTTTTGATAAGTTTGCAAGTAAAGCACCTGACTCTGCCTTTATTTCATCACCATTTACAACTATATTATTAAGCTTTTCTAATTTGATAACAACTCCTGTTATTCCACCATCTTTAACTAGAATATTTGAACCATTTCCAAGTACTATATATGGAACATTGTATTCTAAGCAAGCTGAAATAACTTTTGCTACATCTTCAACTTTTGATGGAGTTACCAAAATATCAACAGGTCCTCCAACTCTAAAATAAGTATGTTTGCTCATTGGAGCGTTTATCTCTACATTTTCTTCACCGCAATATTGAATTAATATATCTTTTAATTTAGCGTATTGACTCATCATACAACTCCTCTTGTTCATTATCTTTTTTAAGTATAATTAATTATATACTTCTTATCAAGCATTTGTTTTTTATTTCAAAAAGAATTTATATATTTTACTTTTTATTACTAAAGTAATTTACTATATTTTCTGCTGCCGTTTTATCAATTGATGGTGTTTCCATTAATTTATCAAGGCCTGCTTCTCTAATCTTTTCTATACTTCCAAACCTAATTAAAAGTTCTCTTCTTCTCTTTGGCCCTATTTTAGGAATTTCATCTAAAACTGAATTAAATGTTCCTTTATCTCTTAATGATCTATGATAAGTTATAGCAAATCTATGAACTTCATCTTGAATTCTAGTTATCATATTCATAAGTTTTGATTGTTTTCTTACAGGAACTTCTTGCCCATTAAAAATTATCCCTCTAGTTGTATGCTTATCATCTTTAACAAGCCCACATACTGGTATATCAATATTAAATTCCTTAAGAACTTCTAAAGCAACATTTACTTGCCCTTTTCCTCCATCCATCATTATAAGATCTGGGAAAACAGAAAATTTTCCTTTTGAATAATGTAAATCATTATCTTTAATTTCCTTAATTTCTTTTAATCCTCTTTCGAACCTTCTACTTAATATTTCTCTCATACTGTCATAGTCATTAGGTCCATTTACTGTTTTTATCTTAAATCTTCTATAATCTGAGTTCTTAGCTCTACCTTGCTCAAAAGCTACCATTGTACCAACAGAATCTACTCCTTGAATATTTGAAATATCATAGGCTTCTATTCTGTATGGTGGCATATCTAAATCTAAAGCTTCCATAAGCTCTGTAAGAGCCATTTCATTATCTTCTTTATCTCTAATTATTTTATCTCTAAACTGTTCTAAAGTAATTTTTGCATTTTTAGCAACCATATCTAAGAGTTCTTTTTTCTCACCTTTTTTAGGAATTTTTATAGAGACTTTACTTTGTCTTTTATCACTTAAAAACTGCTCTAAAAGTTCAGTATCCTCTATATCTGGAACATATATAGTTCTTGGTACTTTAGCAGTTCCTCCATAGAAACTAATTATAAATTCATGTATTATTGCTGCTTTACTATCTGCCCCTGTATTATCTATCATAAAATGTTCTCTGCCTGAGATTTTACCATCTCTATGGAAGAATATTTGTATAGATGTATTTTTATCATCTGAATAAGTATCTATATAATCTTCATCAGTGGATTTAGGTGTTATTATCTTTTGCTTTTCAATTATTGCTTCAACAGCTTTTAATCTATCTCTAAGTGTTGCCGCTTTTTCAAATTCTAAACACTCTGCAGCATCTTCCATGTCTTTTTTTATTTGTTTTAAAATGTTCTTATCTTTTCCTGTAAGAAGATTTATAATATCATCTATCATTTTTCCATACTCTTCTTTGCTTATTAAACCAGCACAAGGTGCCTTACAAAGATTTAGTTGATAATTAAAACATGGTTTTATAAAAGGCCCTTCAGCCTTTATCTTTCTTTTAGATGCTCTAATAGGGAACAGTCTTCTTATTAAATACATAACCTCATTTACTGCTGCTACATTTATATATGGTCCAAAATACTTTGATCCATCTTTTTCATAGCTTCTTGTAACAAAAACTCTTGGAAAGTCCTCATTCACAGTAATCTTTATGTACGGATAAAATTTTCCATCTTTTAAAAGTATGTTATATTTAGGCTTATATTTTTTTATTAGATTTGCTTCTAAAAGTAAAGCCTCTATCTCTGAATCAGTTATTATGTATTCAAATTCAGCAATATTTTCTACCATCTTTTTTACCTTTTCAGAGTGGTTCTTTGAATTTTGAAAATATTGTCTTACTCTATTTTTTAATATCTTTGCTTTTCCAACATATATAACTTCACCAAGATAATTTTTCATAATATAAACTCCAGGTTTATCTGGTAATACTTTTAACTGATATTCAAAATCAAACATAAAACAACTCCTCCTTGATAAAAATTAAAATAAAATAATTAAATAAATTTCCCTACTATTATATAAAACTTTTTATAAAAAAGATAGACAGGCTCTATAAAGAGCCTGCACTATCTTTTTTATATTTCTTTTATATTATTTTTATATTCCAACTTGGTCTAAGTATTCTTTAACAACTTGGTAAGCTATACTTGCTCCAACCTTAGAACCTGCTCCACCATTTATAACCTGAACTGCAACTGCAATTTTAGGATCATTTGCTGGTGCGAAACATACAAACCAAGCATTAGCATCAACTAATAATTGACCTTGTGCATTTTCTTTTTGGGCTGTTCCTGTCTTAGATGCTATATCATATTTAGGATCCATGTAACTCCAAACACCTGAAGGTTCACCTTCTCTTTGTTCAGTAACATATCTCATATCTTGAGTGATAGTAGCTGCTGTTGATGCACTTATAACTCTTCTAAGTTCTTTAGGTGCAAAACTTTGAACTACTTCTCCTCTACTATTTATGATTTCTTTAACCATAGTTGGTTCCATCATAACTCCCTTATTAGCAATTGTAGCTGCAACTACTGCCATTTGGAATGGTGTAGCTGTTGTAGCCCCTTGCCCTATAGCACTTTGTGCCATTGAACCCTTATCATATTGATTTAGAGTTGGGAAATTACTTTGAGCAACATAGAAACCATTTGTAGGAATTATTGAGTTAAATCCATAAGCTTCTGCTGTTTTCTTAAGAGCTTCATTTCCAAGTTCCATACCTATTGTACCAAATACAACGTTACTTGATACTGATAAAGCTCTAGCTAATGAAATTTTACCGTAAGCTGTCCAGTTTTCATTTGGTAAAGTATAATCACCAATTTTTAATCTTCCTGTATCATCAAAAATTCTATTTTGAATTCCAGGTATATTTTCAAGAGCTGAACTTATAGTAACTGTTTTAAATACTGATCCAGGAGCTGTTGGATTTTGTGTTGCAAGATTTAATAAGCTCTTATTAGGCTTACCTATCTTTTCATCTTCTGCAACTTGTTGCATTTCTTGTTGTAAGTTGTTTGCATCAAATGTTGGCTTTGAAACCATTGCAAGAACATCTCCTGTTTTTGGTTGTATAGCAACAACTGCTCCCATATTATCACCTAATGCTTCCCAAGCAGTTTTTTGTAATGGAGTATTAAGTGTTGTAACAATACTGTTTCCTATTCTAGGTTCAACATCTTTTCCTCTATTTTCGAAAGCACCTTTTATTCCATACTTCTTAATATATTGTCCTAATGTTAATGGATCGTATGTTGTTAATTGTTTATTATAAATTTCCTCCATACCTGTTGTTCCATATCTTGAACTTGAGTAACCAATTGCTGCTGAGTATAAATCATTATATGGATAAATTCTCTTTTGTCCATTATTTGTATTTTCACTTTCTGCTATTGGTTCCATTTCAGCATCATAAATAGTTCCTCTTAGAACATTATTTTGCTGTGCAATCATTATTCCATTAGTTGGCATATTTTTTATCTTTGGCGCTTGGAATAAATAAAAATAAGTTATATAACCTATAAGTCCTATAAGAAGAACTAAATAAACCATCATTATTACTTTTACATTTTTAGTTTGTCTAGCATTAAGTTTTTCTTGCTCTTCTGGACTTAAAACCCTTGGAGGCTCAGCTGGAGCTTTTTCTTTAGTCCTTTTATCAGATTTAGCTCTTGAGAATAATCCTCCAGATTTTTTATCTTTTTTATCTATTTTTTCGTTTTTATTATTATCTTTATCGCTCATTTATTTTCTGCCCTCCTCTGAAATTTTTTGTAAAGTACCTAGGGCAAAGAAGATTGTAAGCATTGATGTACCACCATAACTTATAAGAGGTAATGTTATACCTGTCAGAGGAATTATAGTGAATATTCCACCTATAATAACAAATACCTGTACAGCTATAAGAGTACTAAATCCTACGGCACTAAGTTTTGAAAATCTATCATTAGCATTAAGTGCTGCTCTCATTCCTCTATAGAATAATAAGAAATAGAAGAATACTACTCCTATAGCAAATATTATTCCGAATTCTTCACAAAGAATTGAGTAAACAAAGTCTGTATCAACAAATGGTATAAATTGAGGGAATCCTTGACCAAGTCCCATACCAAATGCACCACCTGAAGATATACCATAGAACCCTTGAACTATTTGATAACTTTGAGCTTGAGCGTATTCCCAAACATTTAGCCATATAACTACTCTTTCTTTAACGTGAGCAAATAAGAATGTTGAGGCTACTGCTCCAAGACCTGCTAATATAAAGCATACTATAACATATTTCTTATTATCTGTTGCCATATAAAGAATAGTTACTGATAATAAGAAGAATATCATAGCTGATCCTAAGTCTTTTTGAAGAACCATAAATGCTAATGATATCATAACTACAATCGCTGGTTCTAATAATTGTTTCATATCTTCTTTAAAGCTCTTTTTAGCTTCATAATTCATAAGTGCTGAAGATAAGTAGAATATAATAAATATCTTTCCTATTTCAGAAGGCTGGAATGTAAAACTTCCAAGTCTGATCCAGTTCTTAGCACCATTAATATTTGTACCAAATAGCTCAGCCATTGACATAAATATAATAGTACCAACCATATATATATTTTTATATTTTGCAAAGCTTTTTAAGTCAGGTAATATAATAACTATAAGCATATAGGCTGTTATACCTATACAAAACCAAACTAATTGTTTTATTGCTGTTTCAATATTTAAACTATATTGTATCGCTACACCTATGATTGCTAGTACTGAAGCAAATATAAATATATATTTATCTCCTTCTGGATAGAATTTTCTAATTATATAATGTGAAAATCCTATTACTACAATAAGAACTGCTGCCATAACAAAGGCCATCTTATCCACTGGATTCTTTAAAATGGCTAAATTAGTGAATAAACCTATGCAAAGCAAGTATACTAGACTTAATAGTCTCTTTTCATACTTAAGAGTCTCCATATTTTCACCTCGACTATCCTATAACTTTAAATACTGTACTTCCTAATCTTACAGTGTCATTAACACCTATTCTTATTCTTCCAGCGACTCTTTCTTCATTTACAAAACTTCCATTTGTACTATTTAAGTCTTCTAAAATTATTTGATCGCCTTTAAGATAAATTTTTGCATGATTAGATGATACAAACTTATCATTAAGTATTATAGAATTATCTTCCTTTCTTCCTAAAGTCATAACATTAACCATAGGAATTACTGTTCCAACTCTTAACTTACCTTCTGTTAAAGTAGCCATAACTTCAAGTCCATATGATTTGTTATCAACAGTTGTCTGTTTCGTTTGTTTAACTTGTTTTGTTTGTTTTGTTTGTTTTGCTTGTTTCACTCTAGCCTCTTTATCAGTGCTAGGTTGTTGTCTTTTTTTAGTCTTAGATTTTCCTTCAACATCTTTAGACATTATTTTAAGTGAGTAAAATATTATTAGTAATAACATAACTACAAAAAATATGTTAAATGCAAAACCTATTAACTTATCAAAACCCATAATGTCACCTCTAAAATTTTATTATTATAAATTCATTTAGTCTTATATTATATACTGATTATACAATAAAAAAATTACATTTTTATATATTCTTAATTTATTTATTAATAATTTAGTCATATATTTTGAATTTTCTTCTTTTTTCTATGTAAAAAAGATATATCTCTTAAAAATGATGAGATTTTAATAACATTATCTAATAATGTTACTTTTTAAATATTTAGACAAATATCTAAATTTAATAAAATTCTCCTCCAAATTAAAAGATATATCTTAAACTGCTTTAAATATATTGACTTAAGTACTTACCTGTATAAGATTCTTTAACTTTTACAATCTCTTCAGGTGTACCTGTTGCTACAATAGTACCACCTTTATCTCCACCTTCTGGTCCAAGATCAATAATGTGGTCAGCACATTTAATCATATCTAAATTATGCTCTATAACTACAACAGTATTTCCTCCGTCTACAAGTCTTTGTAATATTTTAATTAACCTATTAACATCATCAATGTGTAAACCTGTTGTAGGTTCATCTAAAATATATAAAGTTTTACCTGTACTACGTTTAGATAATTCAAATGCTAGTTTAATTCTTTGAGCCTCACCACCTGAAAGTTGAGTTGATGGTTGACCAAGTCTTATATACCCTAAACCTACATCACTTAATGTTTGTAGCTTTTTGTGTATTCTTGGAATATTCTCAAAGAATTCAAGTGCTTCTTCTACAGTTAAATTAAGAACATCAGCAATGCTCTTTCCTTTATATTTAACTTCTAATGTTTCTCTATTATATCTTTTTCCTTTACATACTTCACATGGTACATAGACATCTGATAAGAATTGCATTTCAATTTTTATTATTCCATCACCACTACATGCTTCACATCTTCCACCTTTAACATTAAATGAGAATCTGCCCGGTTTATAACCTTTCATCTTAGCATCTTGTGTTTGTGAGAAAAGTTCTCTTATTATATCAAATGTTCCTGTGTATGTTGCTGGGTTACTTCTAGGAGTTCTTCCTATTGGACTTTGATCTATATCTATAATTTTATCAATATGTTCAACACCAGTTATTTCTTTATGAGCTCCTGGTATTAATCTTGATCTAGATATCATTTGTGTTGCAAGTCCTTTATAAAGAATACTATTTATTAAAGTACTCTTTCCTGAACCTGAAACTCCAGTTACCATTGTTAAAACTCCTAATGGGAATTTTACATTAATATTCTTAAGATTATTTTCTTTTGCTCCCTTAACAGTTATAAAGTTACCATTTCCTTTTCTTCTTTCCTTAGGAACTTCAACTTTTTTCTTACCTGTTAAATATTGTCCTGTTAATGAGTTTTCATTAGCTAATATTTCTTCTAATGTACCTTGAGCAGTAATTCTACCACCATGTTCACCAGCTCCTGGACCAATATCAACAATATAGTCAGCAGCTTTTATAGTATCCTCATCATGTTCAACAACAATAAGAGTATTTCCAACATCTCTTAATTTTTGAAGAGTTTCTATTAATTTATCATTATCTCTTTGGTGTAAACCTATTGATGGTTCATCTAAAATATATAGAACCCCCATAAGTTGTGAACCAATTTGAGTTGCCAGTCTTATTCTTTGTGATTCACCACCTGATAATGTTCCTGACATTCTAGCAAGGTCTAAATAATCTAAACCAACATTAATTAAAAATGAAAGTCTTGCAACAATTTCTTTAACTATTTGTTCGCTAATTATTTTATCCTTTTCTGAAAATTGAATTCCATTTATATAATCCAATTCATCTTTAATTGATAAAGTTGTAAATTCATATATATTTTTTTCTCCTACTGTAACTGCTAAACTTTCTGGTTTTAATCTAGCTCCCTTACATCTAGGACATTTATTATCACTCATATACTTTTCAATTTCAGCTTTCATAAAATCTGAACTTGATTCCATATATCTTCTTCTTAAATTATTTATTTCACCTTCAAATGAATGATTGTAAGCTTTTTCTACACCTTCTTTAGTGTAAACTACAACTAATTTTTCATCTAATCCATATAGTAAAATATCTTGAACTTTTTTATCTAAGTCCTTAAATGGAGTTTCTAAATCAAAATCAAACTTTTGCATAAGAGCTTTTAAAACTGCATATGTCCAAGCATCTTCCTTTAATCTACCTTCACCCCAACTACTAATTGCTCCCTCTCTTATTGAAAGAGACTTATCTGGAACAACAAGTTTCTCATCTATTTCCATAAGTGTTCCTAAACCATCACAGTAATCACATTTTCCAAAAGGTGAGTTAAATGAAAACATTCTTGGAGCAAGTTCTTCTATACTTATTCCACAATCTGCACAAGCAAAATGTTCACTATATAAAGTATCTCCTTCTCCAATAACATTAACTATAACTAATCCTTCAGCAAGACCTAACGCACTTTCAAGTGAATCAGTAAGTCTTCTTTCTATCCCCTCTTTAACTACTAATCTATCTATAACAGCTTCTATATTATGCTTCTTGTTTTTATCTAAACTAACTTCATCTTCTGTTAAGTCATAAATCTCACCATCAATTCTAACCCTAACAAATCCATTTTTCTTTATATTTTCAAGAACTTTTTCATGTGTACCTTTTCTACCTCTAACAATTGGTGCTAAAAGTTGAATTTTAGTTCTTTCTTCAAGTTGCATAACATTATCAACTATTTGATCAACTGATTGTTGTGATATTTCTTTACCACATTTTGGACAATGAGGAACACCTACCCTGGCATATAATAATCTTAAATAATCATATATTTCTGTAACAGTACCTACTGTTGATCTAGGATTCTTTGAAGTTGTTTTTTGATCTATTGATATAGCTGGTGATAAACCTTCTATATATTCAACTTCAGGTTTGTTCATTTGACCTAAAAATTGTCTTGCATATGCTGATAAAGATTCTACATATCTTCTTTGACCTTCAGCATATAAAGTATCAAATGCTAATGATGATTTACCTGACCCAGATAATCCTGTAAATACAACAAGTTTATCTCTTGGAATTTCAAGATCAACATTTTTTAGGTTATGAACCTTTGCTCCCTTAACTATAATTTTATCCTTCATGATAAATTCTCCTTATATTTAATTACAAAACCCCTAAAAGATTATAGTAGTTTTGTCCTATTTTTAAGTGTCAATTTTAAAACAAAAGTTAGTTATTATAATTTTAAGGCTCGATTAATAAAGTGTCAATTTTTTTTAAAAATTTACTAATAAAAAGTAATTACTGTTATATTTACTAGAAATATAGTAGTTATTATTTATTATTACTTATTAAAAGAATTAAAATACATAAATTTTTTGTCAATAAAAATAGGGATTACCTTACTTTAAGGCATCCCCTATCAACTTATTGTATCTTCTTAATATGAAATTCTAATTCACCATAATCACTTACATCATAGACATCTAAAGTTATTTCATAATCATAGTTTTTATTAAAATTCTCCTCTATTATATAGCTTTTCTTATTTCCTTTTTTATCTCTATAAATTAAAAATAAATTTTTATCATATTCAATACTTTTATTTGCTATTTTAACTTCTTTTTGTGAGTTTTCTTTTAGTGATTTTACTCCTCTAGGGTATTTACAATCATCATAGGTAAAAATTAAGTTTCCAAGCTCCTTATTACTTTTATTACTTATTTTTATTATTGGAAATATTCTTTTTGACAAAATATTACCTCCTATTGAATATATTAATACTAATAATATCTATATATACTATGTTCTACATTAACTTATTAAAACCTTTTCATCGAAAACAAAATTGTAAAAAATAAAATATTTCAACAATTTAGTTTAAATTAATAAAATTTTTTAACAAAAAATCTCTATTTAATAGTTATTCTTACACGTTACTGTGATAAAATGAATTATAAAGAAATTAACTTAGGAGGTATACTATGAATAACAAAATTAGAATAGGTATTATAGGATACGGTAATCTTGGCAAAGGAGTTACAAAAGCTCTAAAGCAAAATCCTGACATGGAACTTAAAGCTATCTTCACAAGAAGAGATTCTAGCAAAGTAGAAGCAAATGATCTACCTATGCTACATATCTCAAAGTTAGCAGATTTTAAAAATGAAATTGATGTTATGATTCTTTGTGGTGGTTCTGCAACAGATCTTCCAGAACAAGGTCCAATGGTAGCAGAAATGTTTAATACTGTAGATAGTTTTGATACTCACGCTAAAATTCCTGAATATTTTGAAAAAATAGATTCAGTTGCTAAAAAATCAAATAAAGTTAGTTTAATCTCAGTTGGTTGGGATCCAGGTCTATTCTCACTAAACAGATTAATGGCAAGTTGTGTATTACCTCAAGGTAATGATTATACTTTCTGGGGTAAAGGTGTAAGCCAAGGACACTCAGATGCAATAAGAAGAATTGCAGGAGTTAAAAATGCAATTCAATATACAATTCCTAAACAAGAAGCATTAGACAAAGTTAGAAGTGGTGAAAATCCAACACTAGAAACAAGAGATAAGCACGAAAGACTTTGCTATGTTGTTCTTGAAGAAGGTGCAGATGCAGCTAAAATTGAACAAGAAATTAAAACAATACCAAATTACTTCTCAGATTATGATACAACAGTAAACTTCATATCAGAAGAAGAATTAAAGAGGGATCACTCAGGAATGCCTCATGGTGGTTTTGTTATAAGAACAGGAACAACTGGAGAAAACACAAAACAAAAAATAGAATTCTCACTTGATCTTGAAAGTAATCCTGAATTTACTTCAAGTGTTCTTGTAGCATATGCTAGAGCAATTTATAAATTATCACAAGAAGGAGTATCAGGAGCAAAAACTGTATTTGATATTCCATTTGGTCTTCTTTCACCTAAGTCACCAGCTGAACTTAGAAAAGAAATGCTATAGAATAAATAAAAAAATTGACTATCTAAAAATAAGATAGTCAATTTTTTTATTAACCAATTGCATCAACTTCTACAGCCACACCATCATAAAGTTCTTCTAAAACTAAATTATATTTTTTCATATATTGACTTACAGTTTTTCCAACATATCTAAAATGCCATGGTTCATAAGTATATCCTGTAACATCTACCTTATCCTTTGGATATCTAAGTATAAATCCAAACTTATGTGCATTTTCTGCTAACCATTGACCTTCTTTTGTATTTTCAAAACTTTCTTCTAAAGTAAATCCTGCACTTCTAGTAGAAATATCTGCTGTAAGCCCTGTTTGATGTTCACTATATCCAGGCTCGGCCATATATTTTTTTGTATGTGCCTCTCCTCTATTTCTAAGAGAATTATTATAAATTTGATATTGATAT
>Cebus_capucinus_imitator_PRJNA485217_SSR013__coassemble_460_pt1 | contig 12100 bp, 7 predicted proteins | sample Cebus_capucinus_imitator_PRJNA485217_SSR013__metabat2_low_PE_007 | metagenome-assembled genome bin Cebus_capucinus_imitator_PRJNA485217_SSR013 | reverse complement strand
AAGTTTTGTATTAAAAGTTCTATAGGTAACATAGGTACAAATGGTAAGAAAATACTTGCAAGTAAAACACTTATGGCATTACCATAGTTTGAACTAGCAGTAATCTTTAGATATTTAGTTGTATTAGCGAAAACTTTTCTTCCTTCAATGATACCTTCTTTTAGTACCATTAAGTCTTTTTCTAAAAGTATTACGTCAGCTGATTCTTTAGCAATATCAACTGCTGTATCAACTGATATTCCTACGTCTGCTTCCTTTAAAGCAATAGCATCATTGATACCATCACCCATAAATCCAACAACTTTATCTCCATTCTTAAGTACTCTAACAAGTCTAGCTTTTTGTAATGGATTTAATTTAGCAAATACATTTGTTCTCATAGCTAATTTAAATAATTCATCATCAGTTAAATCTACTATTTCTGAACCAACAACTATATTTGTTATTTTAAATCCAACTTGTTCACATACCTTCTTTGTAACAAATTCATTATCTCCAGTTAAGATCTTAACATCAACACCATAGTGTGCAAGAGCTTCTAAAGCCTCTTTTGTAGTTTCCTTTGGTGGATCTAAGAATCCAATGAATCCAACTAAAATCATGTCACTTTCATCAGGTACTCCAAATTTCTTATTAGGGTCTTGATTATCTTTTCTAGCTACCCCAATAACTCTCATACCTTCATTATTAAGTTCTTTAACTTGATTACGTAATTTCTTTATTAACTTTTCATTTAATTCGATAGTTTGTCCATCGACTTCAACATACTTAGAAACTTGAAGCATTTCTTCAAGTGCACCCTTAGTAATAACTTGTGCCATTCCTGTATTTTGATCTTTTATTATTATTGACATTCTTCTTCTTGTGAAGTCAAAAGTAATTTCATCTAATTTTTCAATCTTACTTCCAAGCTCTTTTTCAAAATTCTTTTCATTACCACAATCTATTATTGCATGGTCAATAACATTTTGTAATCCACTTTGGAAGTAACTATTTATATATCCGTACTTTAATACATCATCACTTGTTTCACCATTAATATTTATATGGCTTTCAACTTTAATTCTATCATCTGTTAAAGTACCAGTTTTATCTGTACATAAGATTTCCATTGAACCAAAGTTTTGGATTGAACTAATCTTCTTAACAACTGTCTTTTTCTTAGACATTTTAACAGCACCTTTTGCAAGGTTTTCTGAAACGATTGTTGGAAGCATGATTGGTGTTAATCCAACTGCAAGTGAAGCTGAGAACATTAATGAATCTAAGAAACTCTTTGTTTGGTACCAGTCTATAACAAGAACTAAAGGAACCATAACAACCATAAATTTTAAAAGCATTTTTGAAACATTCTTAACACTCTTTTCAAAGCTTGTTTCTTCATCTGCTTCCATAAGTGAGCTTTGCATTGCTCCAAAGTAAGTATGTTCTCCTGTACCTATAACAACTGCTGTAGATGTTCCACTAACAACATTTGTTCCAAGTAGACAAATGTTTGTATAATCTCCAATTTCTCTACTATTTGATCTATTGTCACAGTGTTTTTCAACAGGTTCTGATTCACCAGTTAAAGCTGATTGACTTACAAATAAATCCTTACATTCTAATACCCTAAGGTCTGCAGGAACTACATCTCCAGTAGTTAATTTAACAATATCACCTACTGCTAAATCTTTCATATCTATCTTTTCAAAATCTTTTCCGTCTCTTTTAACAAGACAAGTAGTTTTAATAAGACTCTTCAAGGCATCAGCTGCTTTTTCTGACTTATACTCTTGAACAAATGAAATAATTCCACTCGCTAGGATTAAGATAACTATAATTATAATTTGTGACCAACTTTGTTGTGATTTTGGTACAAATACTACGCTAGTTAAGTAAGTAATAATACCGATTATTATTAAAACTAATACAAAGGCATTTGCAAATGATTTAAAGAATTGAACTATTACAGGAACATCCTTTTGTTCTTGAGTATCATTCTTTCCATATTTAGAAATGTTCTTTGCTACTTGGTCATTACTTAACCCATCTCTTGAGCTGTTAAACTTCTTGAAAAGTTCTTCTGTAGAGTTTGCACTATTAGTATGTAAATCTTTAACGACTTTGTCAAAGGCTTCTCTGTTAAACTCTTTTTTATTATCCTTCTTCATATGTTTTCTCCCAATCTTTTATTTTTCATATAGTTTTCTGTTTGTAAGTTATTTATTACTCAAAATTAAAACATAATTGTCTATATGTAGATTAGGTCAATACTGTAAATTCAAAATATTCAATTTTTAATACTTAAAAGCATAAAATTAATTTGGTTTCTGAAAGTTCAGTATTCACTCCAAACTAAATTACAGCTATTCCAACTGTGAGTAATACTAAACTGACCTGGTACGTCTTCCATGAAACCACCACCTTTATTTTATTCTCCATTCTTTTTGCTGATAATTTATTATCATTTATAAACTCTAGTGTTGATAACACATTATCAATAAAAAAAATTTAAAGCTCTCCTATGTTGGCTAAGCCTCTATTTGATAGTAATATACAGCACATAAAATATCAATTACAGAGAAATTACATAAAAAAACATAAAGGTTACATAAAAAATTAATAATAGTAAAAAATAGCTATTAATTTTAAAATTATTAAAAATTAATAGCTATTTTTATTATACTCTTGTAATATACCAATAAATTTTTTTCTATTTTTTCATAGCTTTTGACTGTATCTTTTTTACCATTTTTGAAGTAAAAGTATATGGTAAGATTCTTGAGAAAGCTACTGCAAATTTATTCATAAGCCCTGGAATTATAATAGCTTTTCCATTCATTAAACCATTATAAGCAATTTTTGCAACAAGTTCTGGAGACATAGCAACATCTAAATCGCCTTTTCCTGCTCTTTTACTAAACTCAGTTTTTGTAGCTCCAGGACATAAAGATGAAACAGTAATATCTCCATAATCTTTAAGTTCTTCTCTCATAGCTTCTGATAAAGATAAAACATAAGCTTTACTAGCATAATAAACAGAAATAAGAGGTCCTGCTTGATAAGATCCTGTTGATGCAACATTTAATATTTTTCCTTGTTTCTTCTCTTTCATATAACTTGCAGCTAAATAATTAAGTCTTGTAAGAGATTTTATATTTAAATCAATAACCTCTTCATGCTTTTCCCAATCTATATTTGTAAATTCACCATTAAATCCAACACCTGCATTGTTTATAACAATATCTATCTGCGGATAACTTTCTTTAATAGTTATCCACAGCTTTTCTAATAATTCTATTTTAGAAATATCCACAGCGAAAGCTTTTGCTTCAACTTTATAAATTTCTTTAAATTCACTTTCTAATTCTTTAAGTTTATTTTCATTTCGACCAACTAAAATAAGATTATAATTTTCTTTTGCAAAAACTGTAGCTAAAGCTAATCCTATTCCACTACTTGCACCAGTTATTAAAACATATTTACTCACTAGACTCACCTAACCCTAAAATTAAATTTCCGTTTTATTTATCACTAAACTTAAATATAAGTTATTTAGACTTAAAAGAAAATAAAATATTGATTTATTAACATAAATATTACTTATATTAACCCTTTCTATAACTTCATGAACTTACTTTTAAATAACTTAAAATTCAATTTTATATGGAGACTTTCTTTGTTATAATATTGATTGTATCGAGAGATATGGGTGGGAGAGGGAAGAATTAACGAGGTTTTCGAAAGGATGAATAATTTATTTAAATTAAAAGAACACAACTCAAATCTAAGAATTGAACTTATGGCAGGTTTAACTTCTTTCTTTGCAGCAGTTTATATTGTTGTCGTTAATGCCAGTATTTTAAGTGATGGAGAAAAATCAATGCAGCCGCTAATTATAGCGACAGTACTTGCATCAGTAGTTGGTTGTTTGCTAGTTGCCTTTATTAGTAACACTCCACTAATTATTATGCCTGGAATGGGTATAAATGCTCTATTTACTTATACTATTGTACAAACTATGGGACTTAGTTTTGATCAAGCTCTAGGAGCTGTCTTAATTGCAGGTATTTTATTTACCATAGTTGCTCTTACACCTTTATCCAGATTATTAAATGAAGGAATTCCAACTTCACTAAAAACAGCTATTACTGTAGGAATAGGTTTATTTATTACTTTCCTTGGTCTTCAAAAGGCTGGAATAGTAGTAGGAGATAAATCTACTTTAGTTAAGCTTGGTGATCTTTCTAGTCCACACATTCTTGTATTTGTCTTAACTTTAATAGTTATGCTTATACTATTTATAAAAAATGTGCCTGGTAACTTTTTAATAGGAATTATATTTGGAACTATTTTATCTATAGTTCTTGGGGTAAGTTCATTTAGTGGATCTGCTTTTGCTATTCCAAGTTTCAAAGAATATGGTAGTGTATTTATGCATCTAAACTTTTCAAGTATTGGTTCTGTTAACTTCTGGGTTGCAACCATCTCACTAACACTTGTTTTAATCTTTGAAAATATAGGATTATTACATGGTCAAGTTAATGGAATGCTTAAAGCACCTGAAAAAAATAAAAAAGCTTTAAGTGCTATTGCACTTTCAACTATAGCTTGTGGAATATTTGGAACAAGTCCTTCTGTTTCAACAGTTGAAGGTCAATCAGGAATAGTAGCTGGTGGTAAAACTGGACTTACATCAATATTTACAGCTTTATTTATATTCTTATCATTGTTCTTTATACCATTGATAACTTTAATACCAAATGAAGCAATTGCACCTATCCTTATAATTATCGGTTCACTTATGATGAGTCATATAAAGGATATTGATTTTAATGATTTTTCAGAAGCATTTCCTGCTTTTATAATACTTATATTAATACCTTTAACATATAGTATTGTTGATGGTATGGCATTTGGATTTATACTTTATCCAATAACAAAGATAACTTCAAAGAAATGGAGAGATATTCCTATACCAACTTATGTTGTTGCAGTAATATTCTTAGCCTATTTCTTAATGAACAGCTTATAAAAATAAAAACTATGAAAGCTCTACTCTGCTTTCATAGTTTTTTTACTTCTAAAAATATATTACTAAATCATTTAGTTAAATTACATATAGTAAAATACTATCTAATAAATTTATCACTTTCTAACAAATTTAACCTAAATATATATATGTTATTAATTTATACTTTTTGAAATTATAAGGATTATTTAATATACTAACTAAATGGAAAATTTAACTTAAGGAGAAAACAAATGAAAAAAATAATAATTTTAGTAGTTGCTATTTTAACTATAGGTACTGGAGCTATGGCTTATACTTCTTCAAAAGATAGTAATAATACTCAATCTAATAATGAAATAAATACTACTCAAAGCACTAATTCAAATACAAGTTCATCATCTAATAGCAATGAAAACTCTAATACAAATACACAATCAAATAATTCAAGTTCTTCATCAAAGCAAAATTCAAATAATAATTCTGCGTCAGAACAAAATTTAAATAATACTAATTCTAATAATAAATCTAACAGTAAATCATCACCTATTGCTGTAATAAATAAATTTACAACCTCAAAAGTTATAAATCAATACGGCGTAATATCTAATACAAATAAGCCTAATAACTATGATGGATTAGATTGGGAGCCTAATACAGTTAAAGTATTTAGTTGTCCAGATTCTTATTCAAAAGGAATTGGTAATTTGACAGTTGGTACAAAAGTATTTGTTCTCAGTGAGCAAACATTTGAAAAAGCTCCTAAGTACTGGTCAAACTCACAAGTTGGTACATGGGCTGCTATAAAATTTGATAATGGAGCTCGTACAGGATATGTTTATGCATCTACATTAAATATTAACTAATAAAAAAAGAAACTACCTCTATAAAAGTAGTTTCTTTTTTACTGTATCTCTATTTAGATATTTAATTAAGACTTGTTTTTGTTAAATATACATATATCTCATTTGATTTATCAGCTTTTCCATATAAGAAATCTCTATATTTTTCTTCACTAACTCTTGGCATTCCTTCTAAAAGCTTTTTAAGTTCTTCTCTATTAGAATAGGCTTCTTCTACTCCGATCATATTATAAATATTCATCTTCATTCTTTTATGTCTACTAGTTTCAACCATTCTATCCCAAGCTCTTTGGTATACACTAAGTGCATATTTAGTATTTAGCTTAAAGTATTTATTATATAATTTTTGAATTTCATCAAACTTCTCTTGTGAACTTCTATTTAAACAATAATTAGTCGCATTTTCTAAAAATATTAAAGTAAATTTAGTAGCTCTATTAAATATTCTATTAAGCCCATGTCTAAATAATATTGCCATCATCCCTTTAGTATCTTTAACATTCTTAAAATCTAGGTTTTTTAATTCTTCTAAATCAAGTTCTATATTTTCTTTATAAACAGCTTCAAACATTGCTTCTATTACAGCTGATGCCATAATGAATTCATTTTCCATTTCTTCTTTTGTCATAAAGTTACTCATTTATTTTATCCTTTCGTACTAACATCCTCTATATAACTATGCCTCTAATATAATCTTATATTGGATTATTTTATATATCTAATAACTATTATAAAATTATTTTTTATTTCGATTCAATAAACTAATAGTTTAATCTAGTACTAAAGAATAAAAAAAGAAACTATTTCTAAGAAATAGTTTCTTTTTTAAATTATTCCCCAAGGAATAACTTAATATCATCTTCAACATCACCGATTCCTGCAATTCCGAAGTTCTCTACAAGAACGTTAGCTACATTTGCTGATAAAAATGCTGGTAATGTTGGTCCTAAATGAATGTTCTTGATTCCAAGGTGTAATAATGAAAGTAATACTATTACTGCCTTTTGTTCGTACCAAGCTATGTTATAGCTTATTGGTAATTCATTAACATCATCTAATCCGAATATTTCTTGAAGTTTTAATGCTATTAATACTAATGAGTATGAATCATTACATTGTCCAGCATCTAAAACTCTTGGAATTCCTTGAATATCACCAAGGTCTAATTTGTTGTATTTGTACTTAGCACATCCTGATGTTAATATAACTGCATCTTTAGGTAATGCTTTTGCGAAATCTGTGTAGTAGTTTCTTGATTTAGCTCTACCATCACAACCTGACATTACGAAGAATCTTCTGATTGCTCCTGATTTAACTGCATCAACAACTTTATCTGCTAAAGCAAATACTTGCTTGTGAGCAAATCCACCAATGATTTCTCCTCTTTCGATTTCTATTGGAGCTTCACATCTTTTAGCATGTTCTATTAATGCTGAGAAGTCTTTGTTTCCGTTCTCATCCATATCTATATGCTTTAGACCTTCAAATCCAACAGTTCCTGTTGTGTAAACTCTATCTTTGTAACTATTCTTTGGTGGTACAAGACAGTTTGTTGTCATAAGGATTGGTCCATTAAAGCTTTCGAATTCTGTTGTTTGTTTCCACCAAGCATTTCCGTAGTTTCCTACAAAGTGTTCATACTTCTTAAATGCAGGATAGTAGTTAGCAGGCAACATTTCACTATGTGTATAAACGTCTACTCCTGTTCCTTCTGTTTGCTTTAATAATTGTTCCATATCTTTAAGATCATGTCCTGAAATTAAGATAGCTGGATTGTTTCTAACACCGATATTAACTTTTGTCATTTCTGGGTTACCATAGCTTTCTGTATTAGCTTTATCTAGAAGTGCCATTCCTGAAACCCCTACTTTACCCATTTCTAAAGCCATTGCTGTTAATTCATCAACTGTTAACTTATCATCTGTTAAAGCTGCAAGCATTCTGTGCATATCTCTATCAACTTGCTTGTCGTAGTATCCAAGTGCTGATGCATGCTTTAAGTAAGCGCAAAGTCCTTTTGCTCCATATGTGATAAGTTCTCTTAAACTTCTTATATCTTCGTTTTCTGTTGAAAGAACTCCTACTTCAGGTGCCTTAGCATCCATTTCTTCTCTTGTTTCGCATGTCCATGTTGCATGTTCTGGAAGATTTTCTAGGTTTCCACCTGCTTTTAATACTTCTTTCTTTAATTCTTCTCTTAAAGCTAAACCTTCTTTAATTCTTGCAACGAATATTGATCTATCGAAGTTAGCATTTGTTATTGTTGCAAATAATGATTCAATTATAAATTTATCTACTCTATCATCAGTAACATTAACTTCACTTGCTCTTGTACTTACTACTGAAAGTCCCTTAACTACGAAAACTAATAAATCTTGAAGTCCTGCTAGTTCTGGGCTCTTTCCACATACACCTTGGATTGTACATCCAGTACATCCTGCTGTCTCTTGACATTGAAAACAAAACATTTTCTTCTTCATAATGGATCTCCTTTTTATTATATTAGAATTATATTAGAATTAATTTTTATTGAGTTTAAAGTACATTTGATTTGCACTTTTAAAGGTATAAATAATATTGGTTTTATATTAAAGTGTTATAAGTTTTTTAGTATGTGTATACTATATCATCTTTTTAAATTTATTTCGGTAACCAAAGTTACCTTTTGAAAAAATATTTTTATTTTTGCTCTGTGAATATTTATGCAAAAAATCAATTAAATTTATACATTTTTTATTGATTAATAGCAAATTCTTATGTATAATCAGTACATAACATAGTATAAAGTATAAAGGGGGATATACTAATGGATAATACAAATTTAAATAAATTAGCTAAGAAACGTTACACTACTTTAGAAATTTCAAAATTCTTAATTCCATCACTTATAGGAATTTTACTTTTTATGGTTCCAATAAAAACAAGTGAAGGACTTACTATTCCTGTTGCTTATTTTTCTGGACTAGTAAGCAATTCTTTAGCAGATAAATTACCTTTAATTCTTACAATAATAATTTCAGCTACTGCAATTATATCCGTACTAACAAAAATATTTAAACCAAACTTTATTTTAAAAAGTGAAACATTAAACTCACTATTTAATGTTTCTACACTTTGGTTTGTATCAAGAATTCTTGGAGCAGTCTTTGCTATATGTACATATTTTCAAATAGGACCAGCTTTTATAATAAGTGATGCTACTGCTGGAACTGTACTAAATGGTCTACTTCCAACATTATTTGGAGTATTCTTATTTGCAGGACTTTTACTTCCTCTTCTTTTAAATTTTGGTCTTTTAGAGTTTTGTGGATCTATGCTTACAAAAATAATGAAGCCTTTATTTGGACTTCCTGGTAGAGCTTCAGTTGATTGTATAACTTCATGGATAGGAGATGGAACTATTGGTGTTTTACTTACATCTAAACAATATGAACAAGGTTTCTACAATAAAAAAGAAGCTTGTATAATCGGAACAGCTTTTTCAGCAGTTTCAATAACATTTAGTTTTGTTATTATATCTCAAGTTGGACTTCAACACATGTTTGTTCCATTTTATTTAACAATCACTTTAGCTGGAATTATTGCTGCAATAATAATTCCTAGAATAGGACCATTAAAAAAGAAATCAACAGAATGCTATGATGGAGTTACCCATCAATCAACAGAACTTTTACCTGAAGGTCATACATCTTTTAGCTATGGTATTGAACTTGCTATTGAAAAAGCCTCTAGTACTAAAGGCCTTAAATCTCTTGCTGTTGAAGGAGTAAAAAATGTATTAGATATGTGGATTGGTGTTATTCCAGTAGTTATGGCAATGGGTGGAACTGCTCTTATACTTGCAGAATATACTCCTATTTTCAAAATACTTGGTATTCCATTTATACCACTATTCTGGCTTTTAAAAATTCCAAATGCAACAGATGCTGCTGGAACAATACTTGTTGGTTTTGCTGATATGTTCCTTCCATCAGTTATGATTGCTAAAGAAGGAATGCCTGAAATAACTAAGTTTGTAGTTGCCTGTGTTTCAGTAACTCAACTTATATATATGTCCGAGGTAGGAAGTGTTCTTCTTGGTTCATCAATACCAATAAACTTTAAAGAATTATTTATAATCTTTATTCAAAGAACTCTTATAACACTACCAATAATAGCGATAATCGCACATTTATTATTCTAAAAAAGGAGCTATCTAATTATGATAGCTCCTTTTACTTTAATTAAATTCTTCTATTCTTATTAAATTATCTATTTTTTTCATTCCCTTAATTTCATAGATAGTATCTATTGCTGTAATTATATTAACTTCCTTTGTTTCATGTGTTTCAAAAACTAATGTAACATATTGCCCATCTCGTCTTTTTCCTCTTTGTATAACTGACCTTAAACTTACACCATTTACTCCAAAGCTTTTTGTTATATCTCCAAGAACTCCTGGTTCATCTATAACTGTTGCTCTTATATAATATCTACTCTCAACTTCACTCATATCCTTAATTTCTTTTTTCCACAAATTATTTTTAACTACTGGAATATAATTTTCATTTTCAACATTACTTCTTAAAATCGAAATAATATCACTTACAACCGCACTACCTGTTGGTAAATCTCCAGCCCCTTGTCCATAAAACATTAAATCTCCAACTGCATTACCTGTAACAAAAACAGCATTAAAAGCATCATAAACATTAGCAAGAGGATGTGTAGCTGGTATCATGGTTGGATGAACTCTAAGCTCTAAAGCTCCATCCTTTTCTTTAACTGTTGCAAGTAATTTTATTTTTAACCCAAGCTCTTTTGCATATTGTATATCCAAAGAATTTATATGTGTAATCCCTTCTCTATAAACATCTTGAACTTCTATTTTTGTTCCAAATGCAAGTGATGAAAGTATAGCAAGTTTATATTGAGCATCAAAACCTTCAATATCTGATGTTGGATCTGCCTCTGCATACCCCTTATCTTGTGCTTCTTTTAATGCATCTAAAAAGCTAATTCCTTCAAGCTCCATCTTAGTTAAGATATAATTAGTTGTTCCATTTACTATTCCGTATAATTTTTCAATCTTATTAGCTGTAAGACTTTCATTTATAGCACTTATTATCGGAATTCCTCCAGCGACACTAGCTTCATAATTAAATTTAACACCCACCTTATCAGCTTCTTCAAAAATTTCATCTCCACTAGTTGCTAAAAGCATTTTATTAGCTGTTACTATATGCTTTCCCCTTTTTATTGCTTCAAGAATATAACTTTTAGCTGGTTCTATTCCTCCCATAAGCTCTACTACTATTCTAATTTCATCATCTTCAATAATATCTTTATAATTTGTAGTTAATATTCCATCTGGAATATGTACTCCCCTAGATTTTTTTAAATCTCTTACAAGTACCTTTTTTATTTCTACCTCATATCCTGAACGTTTTATAATTTCATCTTTATTTTTCTCAAAGATCTTCCAAACTCCACGCCCTACATTACCTAGACCTAAAACTGCTATTTTAATTTTTTTCATATTTAATAACCCCCTTTTTCAAAATACCCCAATATAAATTTCTCTATAAGATATATTATATATGTTAGTTGAATTAATTTCCACTATTTAACAATAATTTAAAGACAAATGTCCTCCAAAGAATTACATTAAAATAAAAAAAGACTACCTCTTTCAAGATAATCTTTCAAAATTTATATAAATGAACCTATAAACACAATCAAAATTAAAATTGGTGTTATATATTTTGAAGTAAATAATATAACATCTACTAACTTCTTATTATTTAATGTTCCGTTATTAGTAAGCTGATCTACAAAATATTTTTTCTTTATAAAATAACCTGCAAATATTGATATAAGTATTCCGTTAATAGGTAACATAACCATAGATACTGATTTATCATAGAAATCAAAAATACTATATCCAAATAATTTTATTCCTGCTAAAACTGAATCTGGACTAGCTGACAAAGCAGCTAATGCTCCAAATAACATAACAATAATTATATTAATAACTTGAGCTTTTTTTCTACTAATCTTAAATTGTTCTATTAAAGCAGCTGTTAAAACCTCAAAAAGAGAAATCATAGCCATAGTTGCTGCCATTGCTGTTAAAGCAAAGAATAATATTAATAATATATTTCCTCCAGGCATTCCTGCAAAAATAAGAGGTACTGTTTTAAATAAAAGTCCTGGTCCACTCGTTGCTTCTAATCCAAATGAAAATACTGCTGGAAAAATAGCA
>Cebus_capucinus_imitator_PRJNA485217_SSR013__coassemble_459_pt1 | contig 12118 bp, 11 predicted proteins | sample Cebus_capucinus_imitator_PRJNA485217_SSR013__metabat2_low_PE_007 | metagenome-assembled genome bin Cebus_capucinus_imitator_PRJNA485217_SSR013 | reverse complement strand
TTAAATGCTATATAACTAAGCTCATCATTTTCTTCTCCAACATCTATTGATATATCAAAGTTTCCATCTTTAACCTCATCCATGGCCACTATTACTTTATTCATTCTATTATTTAATTTTTTAATTTTTAAATAAATAATTGCTTCAGCCATTATAAATGCAACTAAATCTAGACAAATTAAAGTAACATATACACCTAAAGGTATATTATCAGCTATCCCTTTAGATATTCTACCTATTACAGCTATATCTTCATCTTGATATTTTGCATTTAAATAATTTCCCCCTTTTATACTTAATAACTCTTTTTTATCAATGATATTTCCATAATAAAAATTATATTCACCATTAGAGTCATATATAGTATTTCTATCTTTATCTATTATAGATACTTTGTTATAGCTATCATATTCCTTTACTACATTCTCAACATTATTCATATTAAAAGTTAACATAAGAAGACCTGCACTATTAAAATTTTCAGTATTATTTATATTTCTTATATAAGTTATAGAATCCTTATGCGGTATTATTTTCTTATTTACATATTGATTATAATCATTTATTTTTTCGTACTTTATTTGGTTCTTTCTGTTAAAGGTACTAACCATTTCTCTGCTAAATGACACTATAGCTACATTTTCTAAATTTTCATATGAATTAAATATCTTTTTTATAAAAAGCTCTGTACCTATATTCCCCATATTAGTACTTTCACTTATAGTATCAAGCCTTTGCTTTTTATACTCACTTAAATCCATATTTATAAAATCGAGCATATCAAATAATACATCCTTATGATAATAAATATCATCTATTATCCTATTAGTTGCTGAAAGATCCTCATCAATTTTTCCAGCTACCTCATTTACCATTTGCTGATTTATATATAGATTCTTATCCTTTGTACTATCACTAAAATATTTTAAAAAATATATATCTAACGAGACTATAAGTAAGATTATAACAGCAGTATAAACTGTAAAGACTCTTCTATACATATTTTTCTCTCTACTTTTCAAATGACTGCCCCCCTAACAATATCAATTTTTAAGTAGTAATTCTTTTCTTGATAATACCATAATTGACAAAATAAATATTTTTAAATATACTTTATTTTACTACATTTAGATTATTATGTCTTTTATAAGGGGGTTTCATTTTTATGAACAATATCTTTAATTTAGAAAAAATTCTTACTTTTTTCAATTATGTTTTTTGGTTTTTAACACTTAATTTAATATTTATGCTTGTTAATATACCAACAGTATTGTTTTTAATATTTATCGGAATAAGTAAAGTGACTACATATTTACCACTATTCTTAGTTTGCTTAATTCCTTTTGCAGCCTCATTTACTACGTTATTATACTGCATGGGAAAAATCATTAGAAACAAAGACATAAATGTACTTTCAGACTTTATACATGGATTTAAGTCTAATTTTAAAAATTCAACAATCATATGGATAGGTGAACTTATACTAGTTTTCATACTTTATACAAATGTAAACTTTTTCTCAAAAGTTCAAAATAATTTAATTTTAAGCTCATTATTTATAGGTATATTTTTAATTCTTATACTTATAACTCCATATATTTTCTTACTAATTAGTAGATTTTCTATGGATATTAAAAGTATTATAAAATCTTCTTTAATACTTTTATTTACTAGACCATTAATAACTATTGCTAATGTACTTTGCTTTATTTTTACTCTAATTTTATTTGAACTTGCAGCTAGTACAACAGTATTATTCATATCTAGTATAACTGCATTTTTAATCATGTTTTCAAGCCAAGCCTTATTAAAGGAGCTTGAGGAAAAAGCTAAAAAGAGTGTATAAACTATTAATTTACTTAACTTATTATAGAAAGATATATTTATATATTTAAAGGTTTTCACTAATATTATAAAATCTAACATATAACTTAGTTTTTTAGGGGGACTTTTTTTATGAATAAGTGCGAAGTAAATAAGATAGATACACTACAAGAAACTATAAAAACTCTAGCTTGTAATCTATCTAATGAAATAGAAAATCCAAAGTTAAGAGAAACTTTTTATAAATGTTTTATAGATACAATGGAAACAACAGTAATCTTAGATGAAGATAGAAACGATACATTTATAATTACTGGAGATATTCCTGCAATGTGGCTTAGAGACTCTACTTCTCAAGTAGAACACTATCTTCCATTTGTAAATGAATATCCTATATTAAAAGATGTATTTAGAGGATTAATTAAAAGACAATTAAAATGTATTGCAATTGATCCATATGCTAATGCTTTTAATAGAACTGCTAACGGTAAGAAATGGGACAATGATATAACAAAGGATAGTCCTTGGGTTTGGGAAAGAAAATATGAAATAGACTCACTTTGCTATCCTGTTAGATTAATCTATAAATATTGGAAGAAAACTAATGATTCTTCTATCTTTAATGAAGAAGTCTTAAATACATTTAAAACAATAATAGAACTTTGGACTGTTGAACAAGATCATTTTAAGAATTCAGATTATACATTCCAAAGATTAAATTGCTCAGAAACAGATACATTATGTAATAATGGACTTGGTAACCCTGTAAAATACACAGGAATGACATGGTCAGGATTTAGACCTAGTGATGATGCTTGTAAATATGGATATCTTGTACCTGCTAATATGTTTGCTTCTGTAGTACTTGGATACATAGCTGAAATCTGTGAAGAAATTTATTCTAACACTGAAATTAAAGAAAAAGCACTTAAGCTTCAATATCAAATAGATACAGCTATTAAAGAATATGCAATTATTGAACATGAAGAATTTGGACCAATATATGCTTATGAAGTTGATGGATTTGGAAACTATAACTTAATGGATGATGCTAATGTTCCTAGTCTTCTTGCTATTCCTTATATAGGTTATAAAGAAATTGATGATCCTATATATCAAAATACAAGAAAATTTATATTAAGCAAAGAAAATCCTTTCTTCTTTGAGGGAAAAGAAGCTAGAGGTATTGGTAGTCCTCATACTCCACATGAATATATTTGGCATATTGCTTTATCAATGCAAGGGCTTACAACTAATGATGAGTCTGAAATAGAAAGTCTTGTAGAAACTTTAATTAGCACAGATGCTGATACAGGTTATATGCATGAAGGCTTCCACTGTGATGATTCAACTAAATTTACTAGAGATTGGTTTGCATGGTCTAACTCACTATTTACAGATTTTATATATAAAAAATATTTAAATACAAAATAAATCAAAGGTATATATCTGAAAAACTTAAAACAATTCAGATATATACCTTTTTAATGTAAAATAAATAATTTATTTTTGTTATCCCTATCTTCTAATTCACTTTTTCAAATTCTCACCATACAATATAGTGTTATAAATTTACTTAGGAGATTTTTATGGAAATTATTTATCCTGTCAATTATTTTAGAGTTCTTAATGACGGTGAAATAGAAGATTTAGAAGAAGGAGAAATTGGAGAATTCGAGATTAATGATGATTATATAGACTTAGAAAGTTCTGATGTATTTAATGAATTTGAAACTGAATCTAAAGCTTACTATGAATATGAAGATTCATATCCTAATTTAGAAAGAGATAACTTTTTAGCAAGAGATGGATTTTATAGAGAAGTATCAGAAGAAGAATTAGATGCTGAAAGACCTGATAACAATACTAATCCTATGAGTAATCAACCTATGAATAAGCAACCTATGAGTAATCAGCCTATGGGTAATCAATCTAATCAAGGCAAGAATAATCCTTGGCCTTTAAATATGGGACCATTAAACAAACTCCCAATGCCTAACTTTGGAATGCCTTTCCCTGGTCCTATGAAACCAAATATACCACCATTTAATAAGATTCCACCTATGAATGAAATTCCACTTGTTAATTTGGTTCCCCCTTTTAATCAACCTGGTTATCCAAAAAATCTAGGATTACCACCATCAACTATTCCATCAAAATTTAATAAGAATGTTAAAAATATTTCTAATTTAAATTTTAAAGGTGGTCAAGATTGGAGTAATACAGTTAGATTTTGTCTACACAGATTCACTTATATTTGGCAAAGAAATGGCCGTTCTTACTGGGCATTTTTAATAAGTGCTAATAGAAACTTTATAACAGGTTGGAGATGGAACAACTGGAGATGGGTTTTCTTTGGAATTGATATGAGAAGAATTGAAGCATTCTATTGCTAGTATAAAAAATTTCAAATAAAAAAGAGATGTTTTAAAAACATCTCTTTTTTATATTAAGCTTCTTTTTTTGCTGCAGCTGCTTCTTCTGCTGCTCTTATAGCTTCTTCTTGATTTTTAATATCTCTATGAGCTGCTATTCCTACAAATGGAATATAGATTAATGTATCTATTACTAATAGTATTATTGATAATAATCCACCTTGCCATGAGTTAGTTGCTATTGCACCACTTAAAATTGGAGGTATTGTCCAACTTGCTTGTAATGCTACAATAGGTACAAAATGTAATAAGGTTGCATAATAAGCTACTATAGCATTAAGTAAAGGTACTATTAAGAATGGAATAAAGTATATTGGATCTAAACTTATTGGAAGACCAAATATAACTGGCTCATTAATATTAAATACACCTGGTAAAGCTCCAAGTTTTGCAATTGTAAGTTGAGCTTCACTCTTCTTCTTTCTTGTTCTATTTACTATAAAGATTGCAGCAACTAAACATATTGTAGCTCCAGCTCCACCCATAAATACAAATGAGTTTAAAAATTGATCATTAATAATATGTGTTGGAGCTTTTCCAAGCTTCACCATATCCATATTATCAATTGTAAGTGGTAATAATACTCCATTAACTATTGGAAGCATCATATTTGAACCATGTAATCCAAAGAACCATAATATTTGAATTACAAATATAAGTACTAATACTCCCCAGAAGCTTCCTACTATACCTTGTAAAGGTGCTTGTACCGCTGAATAAATTGCTGCTGGTATATTTGAATCACCAAATATTGTGTATATTACTTGAATTGTAGCTGCAATTGCTAAAACTATCATTGATGGGAATAATGCTGCAAATGATCTTGCTACTGCTGGTGGAACTCCTGCTGGCATTTTAATAACAAGCTTTGGATTTCCCATTAAATAACTCATTAAGTCTCCAACAATTAATGATACTGCAAGAGCTAATAATAAACCGTTTGTTCCTAAAAACTCAGTTGTCTTAGCTAAATCTCCAAAGAAAATAATAAATGTTCCAACTGCTGTTAAACCAGATGCTAGTCCATCTTTTCCTCTAGATCTAGCAAGATTATATGCGATACTAAATGTAACTAGTAAGCTCATTATTGCATATGAACCATTCCATATTGAGCCACCCCAGTTTTTCCATCCCTCTCCAAATATATTTTTCATAAATTCTTGGTACCATGGCCAAGAGAAATTGTTTATCAATATTGCAAAGGCTCCTGCCATTATTATAGGAATAATTGCTACGAAACCATCTCTTATAGCTGCAAGATGCTTTTCTGCTCCAATCTTAGCAGCCACAGGAATAAAGTGTTCTTCCATCCAATCGAAGAATTTTTTCATTTGTATTCCTCCTTACTTTTTCACAAGTAATTTTTTTAATTAAATTGATATCCATATTTTATCTAAAAAACTTTTCAACAACATTTTAATATCGTTTTAATAAAATGTAAACTTTTTTATTACGAAATACAAATCACTATTAATTAAAATATTGTTAAATCTTTAAATATTTTTATTAAGATACAAATACTTGTTAATAAATATTTTATACACTTAATCAAAATATTTAAATTTACACTACTTATATAACGCAAATTACATGCCACACTAAGTTTACTTGTTACTTATTTGTAAATCCAGTTAACAAGCCGTTGTTTATTTTAATACTTTTTACACATTTACAGTGTATTTATAATGTAATTTTTAAAACTTACACACTATATATGGAATTTCTATATATTAATGTAGATTCTGTATTTTTAAAAACCTAGAAAGTTTATCCTTTGTGATATTTTTTTAAGTAATCTTTGTATTTTTAATATCTATTAGTCTTTTAGCCCTAATTTATTATTTTGAAATGTACAATCTTTAATAAAATATATACTTTTTATAATTTTACAATTTAATAAAGCAAGAATATACTAAGGTTAAAGATACATTTTATAACAAACATGAGAATTTTAATAAATAATTTAATAATTATTTATTAAAGAATCTATTAATTAAATTCAATAGATTTACTGAGGAGGAATTTATATGAACACAGATCATTTAGTAGAAAAAATACGTGAAGAAGAAGCTAATATATTAGATAAATTCGAAAAGATGGAAGAACTAGAAAAAGAACGCGAAAAATTAAATGCATCTGTTCCTGATGATATAAAAGATAGAAAACTTCGTGATAAAGAACAACATCATCTTGAAAAGATAGAACATAAGCTTGAAAAAAAAGAGCATAAACAAGAGCATAAATTTGAAAAAAAAGCTGAAAAGTTAGAACATAAGCTTGAAAAAATAGAAGAAAAAGTTGAACATAAGCTTGAAAAGAAAGAAGATAAGCTTAATCATAAGCTTGATAAAAGAGAAGAAAAAGAAAGACATCATCTTGAAAAAGTAGAAGCTAAAGAACATTATCGTAACGAAAAGAGAGAAGAAAAAGAAAGACATCATCTACAAAAAGATGAAAATAAATATGAAAAAAAAGTGCATAAACATGAGGAAAAATACGAAAAGTAATTTAAATCTTGATAACTTCTCCATACAATCTTGATTAGTTCTTCACATAATCTTGATTACTTCTACACATTGGTATACTAGAATATAAGCAAATCTAGAGGAGCTAGCTACTAGAGAATAAGAATATATGAAGGAAGAGGTATAAAGCATGAAATTTAATACAAATGATACAGCAATAGTTTTAACAGATCCACAAAACGAATTTTTAAGTAAAAATGGAGCTGGATACAATCTAGTTAAAGATGTTCTAGAAAAAAATAATACTATTGAAAATTTAGTCAAGTTACTTAAAACAGCTAAAGAAAAAGATTATAAAATCTTTATTTCACCACATTACTACTATCCTCATGATCACCAATGGGCTTTTGAAGCTAAAGGCGAAAAAATGATGCATGATATGAATATGTTTGAAAGAAAAGGGCCTTCAGAAGCCGTTGATAAAAACTCTGGTGCTGATATTCTTGAAGTACTAAAGCCATATATTGAAGATGGAAGAACTATTATATCAAGTCCTCATAAAATATTTGGACCACAAACTAATGATTTAGTATTACAATTAAGAAAGCAAAAGATTGATAAAATAATTCTTGGAGGTATGAATGCAAATCTTTGTGTTGAATCTCATTTACGTGATCTTGTAGAACAAGGGTTTGAAGTTTATATAGCAAATGATGCTACAGGTGCTCCTGGATTTGATTCTTTCAATGCAGCTTTAATTAATTTTGAAATGATTTCTAGTGGTTCATATTCAACTGAAGAAATAATCAAGAATTTATAATATACAAAAGATTATCTTATTAGTTTAAGATAATCTTTTTTTCTTAATTAAATAATTTTTATATCTATAAAAAATATCAGTTTTTATTAAAACTATTGTATAAATAATACATTTAATTACATTTAGTATATTCTCCTATAAATATTTTTCATCAAATAACTATATATTGAATAAATATCTATCTATACATATTTTACAAAGATAATTTCAGATAATATACTTTAATTAAAGGATTTTCATTCTAAGCACTTACTAAGGAGGAAGCTAATATGGATAAACAAAAATTAATAAACAAATTAAAAGAAGAAGAAGCTAAATTTGTTGATAAATTTGAAAGATATGAAGAATTTGAAATAAGACGTGAAGAAATAAATTTAGGCCTTCCTCATGACCTTAGAGAAGAACTCGCTGAAAAAAGGGCAGAAGAAAGAGAAAAACACCTAGAAGAGAAAAAAGAAAAAAAACTAGAAAAAGAAGCTAGAAAGGAAGCTAAAAAATTAGCTCAAAAACATGACTTTGAAGATTAAAGATACTTTTAAATATACTAAGAAGTTCTTTAAAAAAAAGGATCCTTTACTAGATTCATTTTCTAAATTAGAACTTGATAGTTTGGAAGAATTAAAAAATGAAGGTGAGTATTTAGCTAATTTACACCATCACAGTCATCTTGAAAAAGAAATTGAATCAGACAAAATTAAATTCGAAGATTAGTTTATTATAAATATAAAAAGAGTTGTCCTAAGACAACTCTTTTTATATATTTTTTTTATCTTTAAGAGTATTTCTAATGTAAAAAAATGATATTACTGAACAAATTAATATATATCCTTCTACAATAAATAAATTACTTATAAGTCCTGTTTGATACATAGCAGGAATAAAATCAACTCCTGCATGAAATAGAATTGCACAGATTAAATAAAATATACTTTTCTCTTTTACTGCTTTGAATACTAATAAAGTTAAGCCTAGTTGTATGAGCAATACAAATCCCCTCTCTAAAGCAGCAAGGATATTAATAAATATTGATGTTTGTTGTAAATTAGAAATTAGAGAACCATCTATACTTACCCCTTTATTAATTAAAATAACTAGTACAATTTGAATTATCATTGTAATAGCATAAACAATAAGTATTTCTAGACCTGCATGACCAAGTCCATAAGCTAAAGCATCATACACTCTATTCTCTTTTTTAAGAATAAATTTAAAGCATACAAATCTAGCTAATTCTTCAAAAATACCAGCCATAAAAGCACCATATAGAACAAATATAAAAGGATTATCTTTTATAAATTTTCCTATAACAATATTTTTATTTAGTAAATAATAATTTATAAAGCCCTCTAAAATAATTACAGCTACAAAAAATGCTATCGCTCCTACCAAAAATGCTTTATAACTTACTTTATACTTTTTTCTTAAAGTAATAATTAATATACTAGGAATTGCTAAAGTTAGTACTATAGATATAAACATAACAATTATTTTAGCAATACTTATCAATTTGATTCCCCCAAAGTTTACTCCTTAATATATCTTATTCCTATTTGTATAAAAAAATATCCAAGTAGAATAATCTCTACCTGGATATTTTATAATTTATATTAATCTTAAGCTTCTTGATTTTCAGCTTCCATAGCTAATTCTTGTCTTGTTGCCATTCTTACAAATGGGATGTATATTGCAACTGAAACTGCGATACATACTATTGCTACTAAAGCTCCTCTTATTGAGTTTGTTGATAACCAAGCTCCTAATACTGGAGGAGTTGTCCATGAAGCAAGTATTGATACTTTAGGCATAAATCCTATAACTGTAGCTAGATATGCTATAGTTCCTGAAACAAGTGGTGCTATAACGAATGGTATAAAGTATGTTGCATTTAATACAAGTGGCATACCGAATATAACTGGCTCATTAATATTAAATGCTCCTGGAGCTGTTCCAAGTTTTGCAATCATCATTTGAGTCTTACTTTGTCTACCTACTAAGTATATAGCTATAATTAATGCGATTGTTGTTCCTGAACCACCCATATTTACAAATGAATCAAGGAATTGGCTGTTTACAATATGTTCTGGAGTTTGTCCAGCTTGTACTGCTGCCATGTTTGCTTGCGTTAATGGTAATAATACCGCATTTATAATTGGTGCTAATATATTTGATCCATGTAATCCAAAGAACCAAAGTAATTGTTGTATTAATATTAAAGCTAACATTCCCCAAACACTACCTACCATGTTTTGTAGAGGTGCTTGAATCACTGTAAATAAAGCTTCGTGTATATTTTCTATTCCTACATATCCTAATAATAATTTTACAAGTGCTACTATTGATAATGCTATGATTGATGGGAATAAAGCTGCAAATGATTTTGATACTGCTGGAGGTACTCCTGCTGGCATCTTAATAACAAGCTTTTCATTTCCTGCTAATCTAACAAATATTTCAGTTACTAATAGTGCTACTATAATTGATACGAATAATCCTGATCCACCAAGATATGTTGCTGGAATACTTCCATCTTTATTTGGTGTATATAAAAGCATTGTTGAACCTAATGATAACATTGCTGCTGCAAGTCCATCTTTGCCATACCCTTTTGCTAAGTGATATGCTATTGTGCATGAAGCAAGAATTGCCATAATAGCAAGTGATCCTGCCCATATTCCTCCACCGAAATCCTTCCAATTTGATGGTAATAACCAATCCATAAAGTTTTGGTATGGTTTAAAGCCTATGTTATTTATTAATGTTGCAAAGGCCCCAGCCATGATAAGTGGACTTATAGTAACAAATCCATCTCTGATAGCAACTAAGTGTCTTTGTGATCCGACTTTTGCTGCTACTGGAACAAAGTATTTATCCATTAAGTCAAAAAACTTTTTCATCTGTATTTTCCCCCTAAATTTAAATTTTGTTAAAGTTTTTTTATGTCAAATTATTTTTTATTTGCTTTCAAAATATGATTTAAATTGTGGTAAATAATCTTTATGTGCTTCTAATAATTCATCTACTAAAGTTTTAGCAAGTGAATCTGAAGCTACAAGTGGATTTACTGCTAAAGCTAAAACTGCTTTTTCATAATTTCCTTCTACAGCTGCTTCAATTGTTAATCTTTCAAATGTCTTAATTTCTTGAACAAGCCCTTTTACCGCTACTGGTAACTCTCCAATTTTAAGAGGTACTGGACCATTCTTTGTAATGATACATGAAACTTCAACTGTTGAATCTGGATCTATATCTTTAATAGCATCCCCATTTCTAAAATCTACTGGTTGAATATCTTGTGTATCGTTATATATTGATGTTATAAGTCTACAAGCTGCATCACTGTAGTAAGCTCCTCCTCTTTTTTCAAGTTGAGTTGGCTTAACATTTAGATTTGGATCTTTATATAAGTTGAATAATTCTGCTTCTACACCTTTAACAACTTCTGCTCTTGTTTCACCCTTTGAGAATTCTTTTAATTCTTCTTGTAACATCTTTTCTCTTTGGAAGTAGTACTTATGATATGGACAAGGCATAACTCCTAATCCTCTTATAAACTCTGCATTCCATGAGAAATCTGAAATATTTTTAACTATTTGTCCGATTTCTCCTTTTGCTAAAGCTTCTATTAAATCATTTGTTCTATCTTCACCTTTTACTTTAACCTCTGTTCCAAATACCATGTGGTTAAGTCCTGCAAATATCATTTCTAAATCTTTGTGTTCTACACCTAAAACTTTAGCTGCTGCCATTTCCATTCCTATTGGAACATTACATAATCCAATGTACTTACCATTTTGTCTTGCTCCATATCTATTAAGAGCTTCAGTAACCATTCCTGCTGGATTTGTAAAGTTTATAAGCCAAGCATCTGGACAAAGTTCTGCGATATCCTTTTCAATATCAAGAATAACTGGTATTGTTCTGAAAGCTTTAAACATTCCTCCAGCACCATTCGTTTCTTGTCCTATAACTCCATGACTTAAAGGAATTCTCTCATCTTTTATTCTTGCATCTAAAAGACCTACTCTCATTTGAGTTGTAACAAAGTCTGCTCCTGGCAACGCTTCTCTTCTATCGTAAGTTAAATGAATTTCCATAGGAACTCCAGCTTTTTCTACCATTCTCTTTGCAAGGTTTCCTACAATTTCTAGCTTTTCTCTACCTTCTTCTATATCAACTAACCATAATTCTTTAACTGGTAATTTATCATATCTCTTAATAAATCCTTCAACTAATTCTGGAGTATAACTTGAACCTCCACCAATTGTAACGATCTTTAAACCTTTTTTCATTAACTTTACCTCCTTAAAAATAATAAAGATAATAATTAAAACTCTTTTTTATAATTACACCAATATACTATAGCAATTAGCATGCCAACTTTTATTTTTAAGAAAATTTCATTTGTTTTTTTTCAAAATGGCTTAATCACAGGATTTGTATAGACAAATTTAAAATGCACAGTTTTTTATTTTTTTGCACCTTATTTTTGCACACTAATAAGTAATTGTACACTTATCTTTCTAAATTTTTAATAATATGAACCATTATTAACAATTTAATTATTTGTGTTAATA
>Cebus_capucinus_imitator_PRJNA485217_SSR013__coassemble_456_pt1 | contig 12227 bp, 10 predicted proteins | sample Cebus_capucinus_imitator_PRJNA485217_SSR013__metabat2_low_PE_007 | metagenome-assembled genome bin Cebus_capucinus_imitator_PRJNA485217_SSR013 | reverse complement strand
AAGTGGATAAAAATATGCAATAGTGTTGCTTTAGATAGAGAAGATCCCAGAGATGCTGTTAGAGTTGTTAAAGAAGCAGTTGAAATATTAAAGAGTGGTAAATCAATGGCCATATATCCAGAGGGGACAAGAGCAAAAGATGGTAATATTCAAGAATTTAAAGCTGGAAGTTTAAAGTTAGCAATAAGAGCAAAAGTTCCAATAGTTCCTGTAACAATAGATGGTAGCTATAAAGCTTTTGAGCTTAATAGTAAGTTTGAAAAAGCAACTATAAAAGTTAAATATGGAAAACCAATTTATACAGATAATTTAACTAAAGAAGAACAAAAAGAATTATCTAAATTTATTCATGATCAAATAAAAGATAATTTAGATAAAATGAGAAGTGAATAGGTATATTAAGTTTAAAAAAAGACATTTTGTTTTAAAATGTCTTTTTTTTATTAGATTTTTTATAATAAATTTAATTATATATTTCTTTTATAAGAAAGTATTTCCATTACTTATTTTTAATATATTTATCTATGCCTATTGCAGCTTTTTTTCCTGCTCCCATTGCTAAAATAACAGTTGCTGCTCCAGTAACTGCATCGCCACCTGCAAATACTCCTTCTTTTGATGTCGCTCCACTTTCTTCGTCTGCTACAAGACACTCCCACTTATTTGTTTGCAGTCCTTTAGTTGTAGAACTTATTAGAGGATTTGGTGATGTCCCAAGAGACATAATTACATTATCAATATCCATAATAAATTCTGACCCTTCAACAGGTACTGGTCTTCTTCTCCCTGAACTATCAGCCTCTCCAAGCTCCATTTTGATACATTTCATTCCTTTAACCCAACCATTTTCATCTTCTATAATTTCAATTGGATTAGTTAAAACATCAAATATTACTCCCTCTTCTTTAGCATGATGTACTTCTTCTTTTCTTGCTGGTAATTCTTCTTCACTTCTTCTATAAATTATATGAACTTCTGCTCCAAGCCTTAAAGCAGTTCTTGCAGCATCCATAGCAACATTTCCCCCACCAACAACTGCAACTTTTTTACCTATTTTAACAGGAGTATCATATTCATTTTTATATGCTTTCATAAGGTTATTTCTTGTTAAAAATTCATTTGCTGAAAATACTCCATTTGCATTTTCACCTTTTATACCCATAAACTTTGGAAGTCCAGCACCTGATCCAATAAATACTGCTTCAAAACCTTCTTCTTCTAAAAGTTCATCAATTGTAACTGTTCTTCCTACTATAACATTAGTCTCTATTTTAACTCCTAATTTCTTCACATTTTCTATTTCAGCCTTTACTACTGAATCTTTAGGTAATCTAAATTCTGGTATACCATAAACTAAAACTCCACCCGCTTCGTGTAAAGCTTCAAATATTGTAACATCATATCCCATCTTTGCAAGATCCCCAGCACAAGTAAGTCCAGCTGGTCCACTTCCTACTACTGCTACTTTTTTATTATTTTTATTAATTTCTATATCAAGCTCTATATTATTTTCTCTAACGTAATCTGCAACAAATTTTTCTAACTTACCAATAGCAACAGCTTCTCCTTTTATGCCTAAGACACATTTCCCTTCACATTGAACTTCTTGTGGACATACTCTGCCACATACTGCTGGAAGAGCTGATGCTTTAGCTATTACTTCTGCTGCCTCTTTTATATTTCCATCTTTAAGATTTTTTATAAAACCTGGTATATCAATAGATACTGGGCAATTTCCTACACATTTAGGATTTTTACAGTTTAAACATCTACTAGCTTCATTTATTGCTAAGTCTAAATCATATCCAAGACAAACTTCTTTAAAATTATTAGCTCTTACCTTAGCTTCTTGTTCTCTAACAGGAGTTCTATTTAAATTTACAGCCATTAATTTTCACCTCCACAGTTTCCACATCCACCATGATGAGTATCGCCTTCAGCTTCTTTAAGTATTTTTCTTCCTTCTTCAGTCTTATAAATTTGCTGTCTTCTCATAGCTTCATCAAAGTTAACTAAATGCCCATCAAATTCTGGTCCATCAACACAAGCAAACTTAACTTCATTTCCTACAGTTACTCTACATGCTCCACACATACCAGTTCCATCAACCATTATAGGATTAAGACTCGCTATAGTAGGAATATTTAATTTTTTAGTAAGAAGACAAACAAATTTCATCATTATCATAGGTCCTATAGTTACTACTAAATCATATTTTTTACCTTCATTAATAACTAAGTCTTCTATTAAATTAGTTACAAGTCCTTTCTTACCATAAGAACCATCATCTGTTGCTATATATAAATTACCTGCAACCTCTCTCATTTCATTTTCTAAAATAAGCATATTTTTATTTTTTGCTCCAACTATAACATCAGCTTTTACTCCATTTTTATTTAACCATTTAACCTGTGGATAAACTGGTGCTGTTCCAACTCCACCTGCTACAAATAATATTTTTTTATTTTTTAAATCTTCTAAATTTTCATCAATAAGCTCTGATTGTCTACCTAAAGGTCCTACAAAATCTTTAAATTCATCACCAACTTCAAGTTCTTGCATCCTTTTAGTTGATTCACCTATTGTTTGAAAAACTATACTGACAGTTCCTTCCCCTTTATCATAATCACAAATAGTTAATGGGATTCTCTCTCCCGTTTCGTTAATCTTAACAATTACAAACTGACCTGGATTAGCAGATTTAGCTACTCTTGGAGCTAAAATATCCATAAGATATATATTTTGTGCTAACTCTTGCTTTTTAGTAATTTTAAACACCTTAATTCCCCCTATATTTATAATTAATTAAAATTATACATTTTTTACATTTTTTATTCAATATTGATATCACAAATATATTAAAGGCATCAAGAGAAAACTCTTAATGCCAAAACTTTAAAAATCTACTTTTGTTCCATAGAACGTAGCTTCATATAATTTTTTCATTTCTTCTTTATTAATAGTCCTTGGGTTGGATGCTGTACAAGCATCTGAAACTGCTCTTTCAGCAATTAATTCTACTTTAGCTTTAAACTCATCTTCATTAATTCCAAATTCCTTTATAGTTTCTGGAATATTCATCTTAGCATTCATATCTTTTATCATAGCTGTTAATGAATCAACTAACTCTTCATCAGTATTACCTTTTAATTCTAATCTTTTCGCTATCTTTACATATCTATCCATACAAGCTTTTTTATTAAAGTCTATAACATATGGTAGATATATTGCATTAGCACAACCATGTGGTATATGTTTTAATTCATTTTCTTCTTTACCTTCTTCATGGAATACAGTTCCTGATTTATGAGCCATACTATGTGTAATTCCTAATAAAGCATTTGAGAATGCCATTCCAGCAAGACATTGAGCATAATGCATATTTTCTCTTGCTTTCATATCTCCATTATAAGAATCAATTAAATTATCTCTTATAATTTCTATAGCTTCCATAGCTAAAGGATCTGAAAACGCAGAATGTAATCCAGCAACATAAGCTTCTATAGCATGAGTTAACGCATCCATACCTGTATTAGCAACTAATTTTTGTGGCATTGTTTCTGTAAGTTCTGGGTCTACAATTGCTATATCTGGAGTTATATTATAATCAGCTAAAGGATATTTAATTCCTGTTTTATAATCAGTTATAACAGAAAATGCTGTTACTTCTGTTGCTGTACCTGAAGTTGATGGTATAGCAAGAAATTTTGCTTTATTTCTAAGCTTTGGAATAGTAAATGGATCCTTTATATCATCAAAAGTTTTTTCTGGATGTTCATAAAATACCCACATAGCTTTTGCAGCATCTATTGGTGATCCTCCTCCCATAGCTATAATCCAATCTGGATTAAATTCACTCATAACTTTAGCACCATTAAAAACTGTTTCAACTGATGGATCTTGTTCTACGCCATCAATTATCTTTGTTTCTATATTTGCTTCTGCTAAGTAATTTAACACCTTATCTAGGAAGCCAAATCTTTTCATTGAACCTCCGCCAATAACTATAACAGCTTTTTTTCCTTCTAAAGTCTTTAATTGTTCTAATGAGCCTTTCTCAAAAAATATATCTCTTGGTAAAGTAAATCTCTTCATAAATCAACCCTCTTAAACATAATTTTTTTCACATTAATTATTCTATTTCATTATATATATATCCTCTTTAATATAAAATTTTATTCAATTTATCCAAACTTTTAAAATTTTTTACTATTTTTTATAAAGATTTATGATTATGATAAGATTTTTTAATTATTATAAACATAAAAAATAAATTAAAAGGACTGTTTCATTTATCTGAAACAGTCCTAATTATTTAAACTTAATTATTTTTTCTCTATTCCAAGTCCCCTAAGAATTCCATTAAACCAGCGTTTAAGTATAACTCTATAGAAGAAGAATGCTAATATAACACTTATTGTTCCAATAATAGCTCCACCTATAACATCTGATGGATAGTGAACTAATAAGTACACTCTTGAAAATGCTATAGCTACTGCAAGTGCATATGCTGGTATTGCCCATGCTCTAAAGTAATAAGCTATTATAAATGCCCCTACAAATGCTGATGATGCATGTCCTGAAGGGAATGAATAAGAATGTGGCACAGGCCCTATTACATGTAGACCTGGAAGTGTCATAAATGGTCTTGGTCTCTTAACTATGTGTTTTAAAACTTCTACTAAAACAAAGTTTATTGATGATCCAAAGAACATCATAAATCCTGCTTTTCTATATTTTTTTGTTATTAAGAATATTAATCCTAATACTAACCATATAAGACCATCTGTTCCTATTCTAGTAATCCATAGCATTATAGTATTCAAAACTGGTGTATGCATATCTTGAAATGTATACATAATGCTACTATGAGTTGCTGCATCCATATTGTTTCCTCCCAAATTTCTCTTTTGTTTAAACCTTTAATGAATTTTCACTTATTGTCTATAAGTATATTATATTATTTTTAACAGCTTGTCTATATTGTTAATATAAAATCTAAACTTTTAACAAAAAATACTTTTCCTTTTATTAAATACTGTTTAAAGTACTATAAAATCCTTCGTTATCCATAAGCATTTCATGTGTTCCTTGTTCGATTATTCCCTCTTTACCAATAACAACTATTTCATCAGCATTTCTAATAGTAGATAATCTATGAGCAACTATTAATGTTGTTCTATTTTTACTTAAGTCTTCTAATGATTTTTGTATTTCACCTTCAGTAATATTATCAAGTGCAGATGTTGCTTCATCTAATATTAATATTGAAGGATTCTTTAAGAATACTCTAGCTATAGATATTCTTTGCTTTTGTCCTCCTGAAAGCTTAACTCCTCTTTCACCAATATAAGTATCATATCCATCTTCAAGAGACATAACAAAATTATGAAGACAAGCCTTCTTTGCTGCTTCTATAATTTCTTCATCAGTAGCTCCTAATTTTCCATACTCTATATTTTCTCTTATAGTTCCAGTAAATAAAAATATATCTTGTTGAACTATACCTATATTATTTCTAAGTGATTCAAGAGTTACATCCTTAACACTAATTCCATCAATTTTTATATCTCCACTATCAAATTCATAGAATCTAGGAATTAAATTACATAAAGTAGTTTTTCCTCCACCAGAAGATCCAACTAAAGCAATTTTCTTTCCTGCCTCTATTTCTAGATTAAAATCTTTGAGAATATCATTAACTCCATCATAATTAAAACTTAAATCTTCTATTGTTATTTCACCCTTAACATTTTTAAGTTCTTTTGCTGTTCTTTTTTCTTCTTCCTCTGATTCAGTAACTATCTCATTTAATCTTTGGAATCCTGTCATACCATCTTGTAACATCTCATTAAAGTTTATAAGTTTTCTAATAGGTTGTAAAAACATCTTAATATATAATATATAGGCTACAAAATCACCAATATTTATTCTTCCAATGTAAGTAAAGTATCCTCCACCTATTAAAACAATTAATTCTAATAAATCTATAAATAAAAACATTCCTGAGAAATATTCAGCCATAGTTTTATAAGCCTTTATTCTCGCGAGCTTAAATACATTATTACAATCCTCAAATCTATCTATCTCATATTCAGCATTTGAGAAAGATTTTGTTACTTTAATTCCAGATATACTATTTTCTATTCTTGCATTAACTTCACCTGTTTTGATTCTAGTATCTCTAAAAGCACTTATCATTTTCTTTCTTTGTCTTAAAGTAAAGAAAATCCCTATTGGTAAAATTGCAAAAATAATTAAAGTAAGCTCTATATTTATAGAAAGTAAAATTCCAAAAGAACCTAATATAAGTACTATTGATATAAATAAATCTTCTGGTCCATGATGCGCAAGTTCTGATATTTCATTTAAATCATTTATGATTCTAGACATTATAACACCAGTCTTATTATCATCAAAATACTTATTAGGTAGTTTTTGAAGCTTCACAAAGATATCTTTTCTCATCTCCCCTTGCATTCTAACCCCTAAAATATGCCCTTGATACTGCATAAAGTAATTAAGTCCTGCCTTAAATATAAATATAAAAAATAAAATTATTGAAAATACCCATAATAATCTTAGATTTTTATTAGGTATTACATCATTCATAATATTTCTTGTAAGCATAGGATAAACTAAATCGCATAAAGCCATAAGAAACGCAGCCAAAATATCTAATATGAATAATTTTTTATGTGGTTTATAATATTTTATAAATTCCTTAATCATATTTTCCCCCTTAGTTTGATTAATCTTATATAAATTATAACCTAACATGTAATGATTATCAATTTTAACAAATAATAGTTATTAAGCGTTTAAAATTTGATTGTAATATTAAATTATATGCTATACCTTACTAATTAAAAATAATATCTTCTATATAATAAATAAAAGAAGCTATCTTTCACTGATAGCTTCTATAATACTTCAATCTAATTTAACTTTACCTAATTTTTATTTAACGTAATTGTGGAATCCTCTTCCTGATTTTCTTCCAAGCCATCCAGCTCTAACATACTTTCTTAAAAGACTGTGTGCTCTATATTTACTATCTCCTGTTTCTTTATATAAAACATCCATGATAGCAAGACAAACATCAAGTCCTATTAAATCCCCTAAAGCTAAAGGTCCCATTGGATGATTAGCACCAAGTTTCATAGCTGTATCAATATCTTCTTCTGAAGCTATTCCTTCAGCTAATATTCCAGCTGCTTCATTTATCATAGGAATAAGAATTCTATTAACTACAAATCCAGGAGCTTCTGCAACTTCTACTGGTGACTTACCGATATTTTCAGAAACTTCTTTAACAGCATCAAAAGTTTCTTTTGATGTTGCCATACCATTTATGATTTCAACAAGTTTCATAACTGGAGCTGGATTAAAGAAATGCATTCCAATTACTTTATCTGGTCTATTTGTTGCTGATGCAACTTCTGTTATTGATAATGATGATGTATTTGAAGCAAGTATTGTTTCTGGTTTACAAATTTTATCTAGCTCTGAGAAAATAGATTTCTTTATATCCATATTTTCAACAGCAGCTTCAATAACTAAATCACAATCTTTAGCCATCTCCATATCTACTGTTCCTGAAATTCTTGAAAGTATATCATTTTTAGCTTCTTCTGTTATCTTTTCTTTAGAAACAAGTCTTGTAAGGCTCTTTTCAATTCCAGCTATTCCTCTATCAACAAATTCTTGTTTTATATCTCTAACAATAACTTCATATCCTTTTTGAGCAAAAGCTTGAACTATGCCTGCTCCCATTGTTCCCGCACCAAGTACAAAAATTTTCTTCATTCTCAATACCCCCAAATATTTTTAGAAAAGAGTTTAAACTCAAACTCTTTTCTTATATTAATTTTGTTTTATACCATAATCAAAATTTGAATAAATTCTACATTGCTTCTTTAATATTTTTAAGTTGACTAATAAGCTCTGGTACTACCTTTGAAACTTCTCCTACTATCGCATAATCAGCAACTTTCATTATAGGTGCAGATTCATCTTTATTTATAGCTATAATTAAATCTGAATCCTGCCTTCCAGCAACGTGCTGAATAGCTCCTGAAATACCACAAGCTATATAAATATTAGGTCTAACAGTTTTACCAGTTTGTCCAACTTGATAATCTTTATCTACCCAACCTTTTTCTATAGCTGCTCTTGAAGCTGCAATTGAACCACCAAACTCATCTGCAAGAGCTTTTAACATATCAAAGTTTTCTTTTGATCCAACTCCTCTTCCACCAGCAACAAGAACTCTAGCTTCTGAAATATCTTTTATATCTTTATTTTCTTTTACTACTTTAACTATCTTAGTTCTAATATCTGAATCCTTTAGATTTACTTGAATAGTTGAAACAGTATATCCATTATTATTAGCAGGAAGCTTTGAGAAAACTCCTGGTCTTACTGTTGCCATTTGTGGCCTATGATCTGGACAAGCTATTGTAGCCATTAAATTTCCACCAAATGCTGGTCTTGTAGCAAGAAGATCACCAGTTTCAACATCTACATCTAAACTTGTACAATCAGCTGTAAGTCCTGTTGAAAGTCTTGCAGCTACTCTAGGCCCTAAATCTCTACCTATAAATGTAGCTCCTATGAAAAATATTCCTGGTTTTATATCATTTAAAACTTCACAAATAGCTGTTGTATATCCATCTGTTGTATAGTCTTTAAGTAATGGATTATCTACAACTAAAACTTCATCTGCTCCATGTTCTCCAAGAATTTTACCCATTCCTTGAATTTCATGTCCTAAAACTAAAGCTATTAGCTTTGTTCCTAGCTTATCTGCAAGTTTTTTTCCTTCACCTAAAATTTCTAAAGAAACTTTTTGCATAACCCCTTCTCTTTGTTCAGCGAATACGCAAACTCCATTATAATCTGCTAAATTCATAATAAATTCTCCCCCTTAAACTAGATATAGTGTTTTTCTTTTAATTTTGCCATAATATAAGTTACTGCTTCATCTGCTGACTTATTTATTATTTCTCCTGAACTCTTAGCTTCCTTAGTCATTGATTTCTTAACCTTTGTAGGTGATCCTTTAAGTCCAAGTTCTGCTTTATCAACCTCTATATCATCAGCTGTCCAAGTTATTATTTCTTTATTTGCTGTTGCAAAAATATATTTAGCATGCATATATCTTGGTTCATTTAACTCTTTAATTGCTGTTAAAAGAACTTTCCCTTCAACTTTTATAAGTTCATATCCATTTTCTAAAGCTCTATTTATTAATAATCCATCTTCCTCAACTTTAACATCTTGAACATATGTTACTTGAGGAATTCCTAAATGTTCTGCTATTTCTGGCCCAACTTGAGCTGTATCTCCATCTATAGCTTGTCTTCCGGCAAAAATTATATCATAATCTAATTTCTTTATAGCTCCAGCTAAAGCTTTTGATGTTGCAAGTGTATCAGCTCCAGCAAATGCTCTATCAGTAATTAATATTGCTTCATCTGCTCCCATACATAAAGCTTCTCTTAAAGCATCCTTTGCTTGAAGTGGTCCCATACTAATTACAGTTATTTTTGCTCCATATTCATCTTTTAAACATAATGCTGCTTCTAAAGCATGTTTATCTTCCGGATTAATAATTGATGGAACTCCATTTCTAATTAATGTTCCTGTTACAGGATCTATCTTAACAGCTGTTGTATCTGGTACTTGTTTTAAACAAACTACTATATTCATATTTTAATCCCCCTAAATTATCTTAACAGACTTCCTGAAATAACCATCTTTTGAACTTCTGATGTTCCTTCATAAATTTCAGTTATTTTTGCATCTCTCATCATTCTTTCAATAGGATATTCTTTAGTATAGCCATATCCTCCAAATATTTGAACAGCCTTAGTTGTTACATCCATAGCTACTTCTGCTGCATATAATTTAGCCCTTGCTGCTTCAACTGAATATGGAAGTCCTTTTTCTTTAAGCCACGCTGCCTTATAAACTAAATTTCTAGCCGCTTCAACTTTAACATCCATATCTGCCATCATCCATTGAAGACCTTGGAATGCTGAAAGTGATCTTCCAAATTGTTTTCTTTCTTTTGTATAATTTACTGCTTCTTCTAAAGCTCCAGCTGCTATTCCTAGTGCTTGAGCTGCTATACCAATTCTACCTCCATCAAGAGTTTTCATTGCTATACCAAAGCCTTTTCCAAGCTTACCAATTAAGTTTTCTTTTGGAACTATACAATTTTCCATTATTATTTCAGTTGTAGATGAAGCTCTAATACCCATTTTTTGTTCAACCTTACCAACTGATAATCCTGGGAATTCTTTTTCAACTATAAAAGCTGATATTCCCCTAGTTCCTTGGCTCTTATCTGTCATAGCAAAAATTATAAATGTATCTGCTACTCCACCATTTGTTATAAATATCTTACTTCCATTTAGAATATAATTATCTCCTTCTAGTCTAGCAACAGTTTGTTGACCTGCTGCATCTGTACCCGCACCTGGTTCTGTAAGACAAAAAGCTCCTAGTTTTTCGCCCTTTGCAAGTGGAGTTAAGTACTTAGCTTTTTGAGCAGCATTACCAAATTGCTCTATTAATGATGCACATAAGGATGTATGAGCTGAAAGAATAACTCCAGTTGTTCCACATACTTTTGATAATTCTTCAACAGCTATTATATATGACAATGTATCACCATTTGCTCCACCAAACTCGTCTGAAAAAGGAATTCCCATTAAGCCAAGCTTGGCCATTTTTTTCACATTTTCCATAGGAAATCTTTCTGTTTCATCTATTTCAGCAGCTATAGGTTTAACCTCATTTATAGCAAAATTTCTAACCATTTGTCTCATTAATTTTTGCTCTGCAGTTAATTCAAAATTCATTAATTTAGCCTCCCCTTATTTTCAATACCCTTATTTATTTTTAAAATTCTTTTCTCTTCTTTCAATAAAAGCTGACATTCCTTCTTTTTGATCTTCTGTATCAAAACATTTACCAAAATCATTAGCTTCTATAATTATTGCACTATCTATATCTACTTGTGTTCCTCTATTGATAGCATCCTTACAAAGCTTAACAGCTATTGGAGCATTTATAGATATCATATCAGCAAGCTTTTTAGCTTCTTCCATTAATAACTCTGGAGATACAACTTTATTAATAAGTCCTATTCTAAGAGCTTCATCAGCTTTAACTATTCTACCTGTATAAATCATTTCTTTTGCTACACCTGTTCCAACAAGTCTTGGAAGTCTTTGAGTACCGCCAAAGCCTGGAGTAATTCCAAGTCCAGCTTCTGGTTGAGCAAATTTTGCTTTTTCACTAGCTATTCTTATATCACAAGCCATAGCAAGCTCACAGCCTCCACCTAATGCAAATCCAGAAATAGCTGCAATTACTGGTTTATCTAAATTTTCAAGTCTTCTAAAAACTTTATTTCCTAAAAGACCAAATTCTTTGCCTTGTTCCTCATTAAGATTTTTCATTTCAGATATATCTGCTCCTGCCACAAATGATTTATCACCTGCACCTCTTAAAATTACTGCATATATATCACTTTCATTTTCAAGCTGTTCTAATGCTTTATCTAAATCTTGTAAAGTCTCTGAGTTTAATGCATTTAAAGCCTTAGGTCTATTAATAGTCAAAATAGCTATGTTCCCTTCTTTTTCAAGAAGAACATTATTAAATTCCATTTTTCTCCCCCTTAATACCTTTCTCTTTTATACCCAAAGTTATTTGTTATAAACTTAACAAATTGCAAAAAAAATAATTGAAGTTTAGATAAACTTCAATTAAATTATAAGTGCTATTAATTGTATTTGCAATATATTTTTGGATAATTTAGTATTTTTATCCAAATATTTTTTTATTAATTATTTTTTTCGTTTAATAAGTACACTAAAGTTAAAAGACTTTCACTTAAATGAACATTTTCTACTGTAACGTCATCTGGAGTATTTAAATCTATAGGAGCAAAGTTCCAAATTCCTTTAACACCTTTACTTATTAATTTATCTGCTACCTTTTGCGCATTAACTTTAGGAACACATATTATACCAATATCAATTTGATTTCTTTCTAAGAAACCTTCTAATTCATCTATATCTTGTATAGCAACATCTCTTATTTGTATTCCTAAAAGCTTAGGATTTGCATCAAAAATACCTTCTATAGTAAATCCAAGCTTTCTAAATTGATTATAATTTGCTATCGCTTGTCCAATATTTCCAGCTCCT
>Cebus_capucinus_imitator_PRJNA485217_SSR013__coassemble_451_pt1 | contig 12548 bp, 10 predicted proteins | sample Cebus_capucinus_imitator_PRJNA485217_SSR013__metabat2_low_PE_007 | metagenome-assembled genome bin Cebus_capucinus_imitator_PRJNA485217_SSR013 | reverse complement strand
TGAGGAAAAAGTTCCTTGTTATTATTTAATGCAATTAGGTGGAGGATATGTTGAAAATGAAAGATTTAGAACATATGTACATCTAAAGGAAAATGCAAGAGCTATTGTAACAACTCAAGCTGCTACAAAGGTATATAAATGTGAGAATGATTTACCTTCATATCAAAAAAATGAAATTATATTAGAAGATAATTCAAATTTAGAATTTATTACAGATAGTGTAATTTTATATAAGGATGCTATGTTTAGACAAGAAACAGAAATCCGAATGAAGGATAGTGCATCATTAGTATATACTGATGGTATAACATCAGGATGGTCACCAGATGGTGGGAAATTTAAATATAGTAATGTACAAATGAAGTTAAGACTATATATAGATGATAAACCGGTATTATTAGATAATCTTAAATTAGATCCAAGAGCTGATAGAATGGACTCATTAGGATTTATGGAAGAATATAATAACTATAGTTCACTTATTGTTATTGATGATATGGTTGATGATGAACTTATAGCTACTTTAAGAGAAAAAATCAAAGAATTAGATTTAGATATAAAAGTTGGAATAAGTAAGTTAGAAGTAAATGGATTTGTTCTTAGAGCTTTAGGAAACTTAACACAACACTTAGAAAAAGCTATATTTGTTTGTGTAAATCATATAAGAAAAGAAAAGTTTGGTTCCATAGAATTAGAATTAGGAAAAAGATAAAAAATACCTAGCTATTTAGCTAGGTATTTTTTTATGGAAAATTTCTACTAGAATATTTATTTTATAATAACAAATGATATGTTTAGAGGTGAAATTCCAATATAATAAGTAAATTTTAGATTATTTCTTTGGCTTTATTAAAGATTGAATTGTAAATTTAATAACAAATTTATTAAAGAGCGAACAAAATATCAATAAGCTAAAAACAAACATTTCAAAATACTAGTAAAGTATTAGATAAATAGTTAAACATTTAAAAGTGTTTAAAGTTGTTAAATTTAATTGAAAAAAGTCGAAATATGTTGTAAAATCTATATATGAAAGGCCAAAAAGTATTTACTTGAGGAAGGTTATAATATATAATTGGAAGTTAAAAATAAAATATTAGATTTCTCTAAAGGTAATACTTAGAAGTCAAAATATATTTTGGATTAAAAAGCTATTTAGGGTTTAGGATTAAGAAATTATACATATTTAGTGTGTTAGATAGCTTTTTAATGCAACAAAAGAAAAAAAGGAGTGATCTAAATGTTACCAGTACATCCAATGCCAGTTAACGCTGGGGATACAACATTTATGGTAATATCAACAGCTCTTGTTGCCTTAATGACACCAGGACTTGCCTTCTTCTACGGTGGACTTGTAGAGAAGAAAAACTCAGTTACTATAATGTTACAATCATTTGTAGCTTTTGCTATAGTAACTATAATGTGGATCTTTGGTGGATTTAGCTTAGTATTCGGTGACTCTGTTTCAGGAGCAGGAATTATAGGTAATCCAGCACAATTTTTCGCATTTAAAGATGTTACATTATTAACTAATGCAACATATGGCGGACATATTCCGTTCTTATTATACTTTATGTATCAATTAATGTTTGCAGTTATTACATTCCCATTAGCAACAGGTGCGTTTGCTAACAGAATGAAGTTTGGTGCTTATGTTAAGATACTTATTCTTTGGATGATCTTTATCTACTTCCCAGTAGCTCACTGGGTATGGGGTAACGGATTCTTAGCTAAAATGGGATTCGTTGACTTCGCTGGAGGAACTGTTATCCACGCAACAGCTGGATTTGGAGCTTTAGCATGTATTATCTTCTTAGGAAAGAGAAAATATGTTGGAAAGCACGGAAACTTAGGAATGGTTGCTTTAGGAACAGGTCTTCTATGGTTCGGATGGTATGGATTTAACTCAGGTGGAGTTCTTGGAGCTAACGAACTTGCAGCAGTAGCATTTGCTAACACAGCAATCGCAGCAGCTGTAGCTATGGTAGTATGGATGATTATCACATACTTCGAAGAAAAACACTTATCATTTGTTGAAGCAGTTACAGGATCAATCGCTGGACTTGCAACAATAACACCAGCAGCTGGATATGTTTCACCATTAGCAGCTGTAGCAATTGGTATAATCGCAGCAATCTGGTGCTTCTTATGTGTTAAATTCGCTAAGAAGATGGGTTGGGACGATGCTCTTGACGTATGGGGAACACACGGAATGGGAGGATGTATCGGTTCAATATTAATCGGTGTATTCGCTCAATCAGCTATCAATGGAGTTCACGCTGGAGTACACCAATTCTTAGTACAATTATTCGGAGTTGTATTAGTATCAGTTTACTCATTCATAGTAACATTCATAATTATCAAACTTGTTGATATGACAGGTAAGATAAGAGTTTCAGAAGAAACAGAAAAAGAAGGATTAGATAAGACAATCTTACATGAATCATTCAGTATTGATGAATAATCTAAACTTTTGATATAAGAAAAAGAGATGCCTCATTTGAGACATCTCTTTTTTTATAAATAATTATTTATAAAGTTATAGTTCTAGTATAAAATTAAATTAGTTGCTAATAATAGTTAACTAATAATAATTATGGAGGTATTATAAGGGATGAATTTTAAACATATTGAGTTTTTAGAGAATAAAGTTATCCTTAAGGATATTAAAGATTTTAATATAAAACAGATTTGTGAGTCTGGCCAATGTTTTAGATGGAAAAAGGAAGCTGATAATAGATATATTGGAGTAGCTTATGAAAGAGTTTTAGAAGTAGAGCAAATAGATAATGATGTTATTTTACATAATACAAATGAAGAAGATTTTAAAAATATTTGGCTTAGATATTTTGATTTAGAGACAGATTATTCAAAGATAAAAGAAGAACTTTCTAAGGATGAAATTTTAAGAAAATCTGTTGAATATGGATATGGAATAAGAATATTAAATCAAGAACCTTTTGAACTTGTAGTTTCATTTATTATATCAGCTAGAAATAGTATTCCTGTTATAAGTAAGACTATCAATAATATATGTGAAAGATGGGGAAATAAAATAATATATAAAGGTAAGGAATATTATACTTTTCCTAGAAAAGAAGTGTTAGCTAAAGCTACATTAGATAAAATAAAAGAAATTGGAGGTTCATTTAGAAGTAAGTATATAGTTGATACAGTAAATAAGATTTATAAGGCAGAATTAATAAGACAAGGCAAATTAGAGGTAGAAGAAAAAGAAGAGTTTATTAAAATGTATGACTTAGAAAGAATAATGAATTTAAGTGATGATGAATGTCATAAAGCTCTTCAAAATTATATGGGGATAGGATCAAAAGTTGCTGATTGTATTATGTTATTCTCAATGGAAAAACATTCAGCTCTTCCAGTTGATATTTGGGTAAAAAGAGCAATGATGTATTTTTATAATGCAGAAGAAGCATCATTACCTAAAATAAGAAAGTTTGCTAGAGATAAATTTAAAGATTTATCAGGAGCAGCTCAACAGTATTTATTCTATTATGCTAGAGAAAATAGTATAAAGTTATAAAAATATATAACGATATATTTTTATAAATAATAAATGCATGATTTTAAAAAGTTTAACTTATAAAACATGCATTTATTTTATTATTAGATTTATTTATTTTATAATTTTAAATTTAATAACAAAAATGTATTTAAAATTATCTTAATATAAGGATTATATACTTATAAAAAAGAATGTAATAAATATTGAAATAAAAATGAAATATATACATAAATAATTTATTATAATATTATATAAACTAATATTGTATGAATTTAAAGATAAAATAATAACATAAAAATTTATAAGGTGAATAAAAGATTTAGGTAGAATTAAAAATAACCTTTTAATTTAGAAGGGAGTGACTTTATGAGTAATAAGAAAAAGTACATAATAGCTGCGGTTATTGTCATTGCTGTTATTATAGCAGCAATACCTTTTATGGGTGATATACAAAGACTATGGCATGTTCTAGATGATGTTGAAAATGTTAAAAGAATAGTACTGAGCTATGGAAGCTATAGTTTCTTAGTATTTATTTTGATACAAGTAATTCAAATAGTTGTATTTATTATTCCAGGAGAAATAGTACAAATTGCTGGTGGATATATTTTTGGACCTCTTTTAGCTTTTATTTTATGTATGACTGGTTCAATAATAGGTAGTTTAATAACTTTCAGTATAGGTAGAAAGCTTGGAAAACCTTTTGTAAAGAAGATTGCCAGTGAAAAAACTCATTGGATCATAAATAAATTGGAATCAAGTAAACATAAGAAAAATGGTAAGGAAAATCATAATAAACCTGCAACAATAATGTTTATTCTTTATGTTATCCCTGGATTACCAAAGGATGTATTAGGTTATATTAGTGGTATTTCTGATTTAACTTTAAAAGAGTTTTTAGTTATATCAACAGTAGGTAGAATTCCGGGGGTATTTATGTCTTGTTTCTTTGGGGATCAAATATCTATGAAGAATATGGATGTTTTAATAGGTTTTGTTATAGTTTTTGCAATTGTATTTGCGATAGCTTTCTTTTATAGTAGAAAACATATTGATAAACTTAAAAAAGATAGTGAGGAGTAATCTTCACTATCTTTTTCTTATTAATTTATTTATTAGTAATGTTTCTATTAATAATAGTAATAGAACATATATTGCACAAATCATAAAGAAGCTTTCAGGAAGAATATTTATTATTGAGTCATTAACTGAGCTGAACATCCAATAGTCATTATTGAATACTATAGAGTGAAATTTATTAAATAGGGTAGAGAAGTCTAAGAAAATAAATATCACAGATATAAGTATTATTGATATTACTATTGAGTTAAAATATTTTTTTATTTGATATTTTTCATTATTTAAATTTGTTTTTAAAATAGTGTGGTTGCTGAAAAATTTTCTGTTAATCATTAATGTAAAGAATAGAAGTAAAATTATAAATGCTATTAGATGTAGTATGAAAAAGATTTTTTTTACTTCAAAAAAATGAATTGCAGCAGTATCACTTAAGGTGAAGTTATTAAATTCTAGCTTGTATATCAAAGGATTTCTTAAATAGCTTATTATATTGTTATAGTCTGTTAGAATATTGTTAAGTCCCATAGAAAGTTTAGATGAAGTATTATTAAATATGGTAAAGTATTTAAAGATAAAATTACTATTAAAGATTATTATTATATTGGTACATAGTAGAAATATAAATCCTAATATAGCTAAGCTAAAGTTTTTTATATATTTTGACATAGTTAAATCCTTTCTTTCTTAGATAAGTATATTTTGATTATTGCCTAAAATTGTGAAAATATATCATTAGAGTTATAATAAATAAATATAGATTTAAAACAAAGATATTTAGAGGAATTTAAAGAGATTATAATTTAATTAATATAAATGGTATTTATTGGTTATAATATAAGGTAAAAAAGGAAAGTTTATTATTGAAATTATTTAATATTTCTAATATTATAATAGTAATGTTAGCACTCAAAGGAATAGAGTGCTAAATTGATGAATAAGATTAACTATATAAGTAATTATAAGGAGGGGTTTTAAGTGAATATTAAACCACTTGGAAACAGAGTAGTTATCAAGAGAGTAGAGGCTGAAGAAAAAACAAAAAGTGGAATACTTTTAACAGGAACAGCTAAGGAAAGACCACAATATGCAATAGTTAAGGCTGTGGGGCCTGGAGAAGTTGTTGATGGAATTAAACATGAAATGCAAGTTAAGGTAGGGGATAAAGTTTTATTCCCACAATATATAGGGTCAGAAGTAAAACTTGATGGTGAAGAATATATAATATTAAAAGAAGAAGATATACTAGCAATAGTTGAATAAGTAGGAGAGGAAGGAGTTTATTATGGCAAAATCATTAATGTTTGGTGAAGATGCAAGAAGAGCAATGCAAGCAGGTGTTGATAAACTTGCTAATACAGTTAAAGTAACACTTGGACCAAAAGGGAGAAATGTTGTTTTAGACAAAAAATTTGGAACTCCATTAATAACAAATGATGGAGTATCTATAGCTAGAGAAATTGAACTTGAAGATCCATATGAAAATATGGGAGCTCAATTAGTTAAGGAAGTAGCTACTAAAACAAATGATGTTGCAGGAGATGGAACTACTACAGCTACTCTTTTAGCTCAAGCTATTATTAGAGAAGGACTTAAAAATGTAACAGCTGGAGCAAATCCTATGCTTGTTAGAACAGGAATTAATATGGCTGTTGAAAAAGCTGTAGAAGAAATTAAAGCTATTTCAAAACCAGTTGAAGGTAGAGATGATATAGCAAGAGTTGCAGCAGTTTCAGCTGGAGATACATCTATAGGAGAGCTTATTGCTGGAGCTATGGAAAAGGTAGGAACAGAAGGTGTTATTACTGTTGAAGAATCAAAGACAATGGGAACAGAACTTGATGTTGTAGAAGGTATGCAATTTGATAGAGGATACTTATCAGCTTATATGGTAACAGATGCTGAAAAGATGGAAGCTGTTTTAGAAAATCCATATATCTTAATTACAGATAAAAAGATAAATAACATACAAGAAATTTTACCTGTTCTTGAACAAATAGTTCAAGTAGGAAGAAAACTTCTTATAGTTGCAGAAGATGTTGAAGGAGAAGCTATAGCAACTCTTGTTGTTAATAAGCTTAGAGGTTCATTCACTTGTGTAGCAGTTAAAGCACCTGGATTTGGTGATAGAAGAAAGGATATGCTTCGTGATATAGCTATTTTAACTGGAGGAACAGTTTTATCAGAAGAATTAGGTATTGATTTAAAAGATGTTACTATAGATATGCTTGGTCAAGCAGAAAGTATCAAAGTTACAAAAGAAAATACTGTAATTGTTAATGGAAGAGGAAATTCTGAAGATATTCAAAATAGAATAGTTCAAATAAAAAATCAACTTGAAGAAGCAACATCAGAGTTTGATAAAGAAAAGCTTAAAGAAAGACTCGCGAAACTTGCAGGTGGAGTTGCTGTTATTAAAGTAGGAGCAGCAACAGAAACAGAACTTAAGGAAAGAAAACTTAGAATAGAAGATGCTCTTAATGCTACAAAGGCAGCTGTTGAAGAAGGAATAGTTGCTGGTGGGGGAACAGCTTATATTAATGTTATAAATTCTGTTAAAAAGTTATCCTCTGAAAATTCTGATAAGCAAGTTGGAATAAATATAGTAGTTAGAGCTTTAGAAGAACCAATGAGACAAATAGCATTTAATGCTGGAGTTGAAGGTTCAGTAATAATAGAAAAAATTAAAGATTCAGAAGCTGGAGTAGGTTATGATGCTTTAAATGGAAAATATACAAATATGGTAGCAGCAGGTATAGTTGATCCAACTAAAGTTACTAGATCAGCTCTTCAAAATGCGGCTTCAGTAGCAGCTACATTCTTAACAACAGAAGCAGCAGTAGTTGATATTCCACAAAAAGATGCAGGACTTCCACAAGGAGCACCTGGAATGGAAGGAATGTATTAATAAATAAAAATAAATATTTCTAGTTAAAGTGTAAGAAGGGTTTATATATTTATGAAAATAGACTCTTCTTATTTTTATTTATATTAAAAATTAAATAGAAAACATTATTAAATTAAAAAAAATATAATAAATTTAAAAAATATATTAAATCTTAGTAAAAAATATAAATTAAACTATGGAATTGAACGATAATATAGTGTAATATTAAATAGAATAAAATGTAAAATTAACAAATAAAAGTAATAGGTGTATACAAATATGTAGATAAAAGTAGAATTTTAGAGGAGGTGGCATATGGTTTTTATTGTTTTTGTATTTGCAGTGGTAATTGGAAGCTTTTTAAATGTTTGTATTTATAGAATTCCAGCAGAAAAATCAGTGGTAAATCCACCATCTAGTTGTGGAACATGTAATAAGAGACTTGCTATAAAAGATTTAATACCTATTTTTAGTTACCTTTTCTTAAAAGGAAAGTGTAGATACTGTAATTCAAAGGTTAGTATAAGATATTTACTTGTTGAACTTTTTACAGGGATTTTAATTAGCATAATATATTTGAATTTTGGTTTAACATATTTGTTTTTTAAATATTCAATATTAACCTTCTTTTTAATAGTTATAGCACTTATAGATTATGATACTACGGATGTTTATTCAGTTACTACAATACCTGCTATTATTTTAGGAATAGTTTTTGCAGTTATTGAGAGTTTTAATGGAGCTATAAGTATAGGTAGTTATTTTATTAATTTATTTTATGCTTTGCTTGGAGGATTAATCTGTTTTGTAGTTATAGCTGGAATATGTTATTTAACAGGAGCTATGGGTGAAGGTGATATAGAGATTGCTGTCCTAGGAGGAGTTTTTATAGGATGGAAACTTAGTATTTTTATGCTTTTATTTTCATTTATCATAGGTGGAATTTTAGGAGTAAGTTTAATTTTATTAAGAAAAAAGAAGAAAACAGATTATATACCTTTTGGACCAAGTCTAGCTATAGGTATTTATGTAATGTTTAATTTAGGAATTAATTTTATTAATAATTATATATATAATTTTTAATTTTAATGTCGATATTAAACAAACGATAATTATTGTTTTTTATGTCATATAACAATACAATAAAAGTATAAAATTATAAATTATGTAAAATAATAGTTTGAAATGTGAATTTAAGAGGGATATGATGGCGAGAAAAAGAGTAAGAATTGGTGACTTATTAATAGAGCATAAAAAGATAACAAATCTTCAATTACAGTCAGCATTAGAAATACAAAGAAATACTGGAAGAAGAATAGGGGAGATATTAATAGAAGAAGGGCTTGTAACAGAGGATGATATAATGTCAACTTTAGAGCAACAGTTAGGCATAGAGAGAGTTGACCTAAGTATGTTGGTAGTTGATAAAGAAGTTACAAAGCTTTTAAATGAATCTATTTGTAAAAGACATATAGTCTTTCCTTTTGGTATTAATCATAAGGAGAATAAGATAAAGATAGCATTTGCAGATCCTTTAAATATTTTTGCAATTGATGATATTAATTTTACAACAGGTCTAGATATTGAGGCGTACATAGCAAGAAAAGAGGACATTGAAACAACTGTTGAGAGATATTATTCAGGAAGAAATGTTCAAAGTGCAGCAAAAGAGCTTTCAAAAGAAAAACAAGTTAATAAAAAGAAAAAAGATGATGAGATTGATGATATTAAGAATGCACCAGCGGTTAAAATGGTAGATCAGATATTAACTGATGCTATTAAAAGAAAAGTATCAGATATTCATATTGAGCCTTATGAGGAAGTTATAAGAGTTAGATATAGAATAGATGGTATGTTAAAAGAAATTCTTAATATAGATATTGATGCATTAAGTGCAATAATTACAAGAATTAAGATACTAGCTGATATGAATATAGCAGAGAGAAGGATTCCTCAGGACGGAAGAATCGTTACTACTATTGATGGAGTTCCTGTTGATATGAGAGTTTCTAGTATTCCTTTAATTACTGGAGAGAAGGTAGTTATAAGAATACTTGATAAAAGTAATTATAAAATTGGGAAAGAAAAGCTTGGAATGAGTAAAGAGATGCTAAAAAAACTTGATGATATAGTATCTTCTCCATATGGAATAATACTTGTTACTGGGCCAACTGGAAGTGGTAAATCTACTACTTTATATACTGTTTTAGCTGAGCTTAATGATGGTAAGAAAAATATTACTACTATAGAAGACCCTGTTGAATATACTGTTGAAGGTATAAATCAAGTTCATGTTAATTCAAAAGCTGGTCTTACTTTTGCAGCAGGACTTAGGTCTATGTTAAGACAAGACCCTGACATAATAATGATTGGGGAGATGAGAGATAGTGAAACAGCACAAATAGGGGTTAGAGCAGCCATTACAGGTCACTTAGTTTTAAGTACATTACATACAAATGATGCTGCTTCATCTATTTTAAGATTAGTAGATATGGGAGTTGAACCTTATCTTGCAGCAACAGCTATAAAAGGAGTTATTGCTCAAAGGCTTGTTAGAAAGATATGTCCAAGCTGTAAGGAAGAATATCAAGCTAGTGATCATGAGAAAGAAATACTTGGTTTAAGTTTGGAGGAAGATGTAATTTTAAGTAGAGGTAAAGGTTGTGTAGCTTGTGGACAACTTGGTTATAAAGGGAGAATAGGTGTTTATGAGGTTTTACAAGTTGATAGAGAGCTTAAGGATCTTATAATAACAACTAAAAATTCAGATGTTTTAAAGGACTTAGCAGTTAAAAAAGGTATGAAGACTTTAGCTATGAGCTGTCAGGAATTAGTTCTTCAAGGTTTAACAAGTATTAGTGAGTTAATTTCACTTATGTTCTTAGAATAAATTTTTATTTTAAAAGGAGGGAGAAAAGATGCCAAAGTTTAATTATAGAGCTATGAGTAGTGTTGGAGAAATTAAAGAGCATAAAAATTTCGAAGCAGATTCAATTGAAGATGTATATGCAATGCTCAAGTCAAATAATATGATGCCTTTGAATGTTGAAGAAAATCAGCAATCAGCAGAGATAAAATTTGATTTTGTAAGCAAGGTAAAGCTTAGAGATATAGCAATCTTTTGTAGGCAGTTTTCAACTATGCTAGAAGCTGGGGTTACTATAAATGCTTCTGTTAATATGCTTGCTGAACAATTGCCAAATAAAAAATTAAAGATAGTTTTATCAGCAATTGATGAAGATATTAAAAAGGGTGAAACTTTATCAGTAGCTATGGGAAGACATGAAGATTATTTTCCATCTCTTCTTATAAGCATGGTAGAGGTTGGAGAAATGAGTGGTACTCTTGATTCAATTATGGCTAGAATGGCTGTTTATTATGAAAAGCAACATAAGCTTAATGGAAAAATTAAAAATGCAATGATATATCCAGTTATTTTATCTTTAGTAACAGTTGCAGTAATGACAATTATTTTAGTATTTGTAATGCCAATGTTTATAGAGATGTTTGAAAGTTCAGGAGCAGAGCTTCCTTGGACAACTAAGCTTACTTTAGCTATTAGTGATTTCCTTAGAGAGCGTTGGTATATAGTAATTGCTCTTGTAGCAGCTATAAGTAGTGGATTCTGGTTCTATACAACAAAAGTTGAAAGTGGAATTAGAAATTATAATATTTATAAATTAAGATATTCACCATTTAAGGAATTAAATCAAAAAGTTGTAGTATCAAGATTTACAAGAAGTTTAGCAACAGTTCTTTCAGCAGGGGTAACAGTTATAAATGCTTTAGAAGTTGTTGGAGGAGTTCTTGGAAATAAATTTGCAGAAAATGAAATTAAATCAGTGAAAGAAAGAGTATTAAAGGGAGAAGGACTTGCTCAGCCAATAAAAGATACTGGAGTATTCCCATTAATGCTAAGTTCAATGGTTAAAATAGGTGAAGAATCTGGATCACTAGATGATATCTTAGCAAAAACAGCTGATTTTTATGATGATGAACTAGATAGAGCAATTGAAGCTATAACATCAATAATAGAACCAATAATGTTAGTTGTGATGGGGATAATAGTTGGATTCTTAATAATTTCAGTATTAACTCCAATGTTTGAAATGTACCATACAATTGCTTAACATAATAAAAATTTGTCAATATGAGCAAAAGCTCTTTAGAATATATAAAAATTTAAATAAACAAAAATAAGGGGGAAGTTTTTTTATGACAAACATTCTTAACAAAAAAAGAAAGAAAAAAGGATTTACACTAATAGAACTTGTTATTGTTCTAGCAGTTCTAGCGATAATAGCACTTATAGCAATACCTAATTTTACAAAGGTTAGAAATGATTCATTAACAAAAGCTGATATGAGATCAGGAGAACAAATAGAAAAAATAACATTAATGGCAATTGCGAATCAAGATATAATAGTGCCGGAGAGTGGTTCTTTTAGTATTAATATTAATGGAGATAAGACACTTGGAACACCTAGTGATTCTAAAATGTTTTCATCTAAAGGAAAGGAATCATATACAAGTATGATTCAAGAAATAAAGAAACCACAAGTAAATGGTAAAACTGCATACAAGATAACAGTAAAAGATGATGGAAGTGTTGTAGTTACTTATTCAGATAATACTTCTATTACTAATACTAAGTAAAACTTAAATAATATTGGAGGATAGTATGATTAATAAATTAAATAAAAAAAGAAAGAAAAAAGGATTTACACTTATAGAGCTTGTAATAGTATTAGCAGTTTTAGCAATAATAGCATTAATAGCAATACCAAACTTTACAAAAGTTAGAAATGATTCATTAGCAAAAGCTGATGCAAGAACAATGGAACAAATTGAAAAGATAACATTAATGGCAATAGCTAATCAGGATATAACAGTACCAACTACTACTGGAGGAGAGGTTAAATTAGAAATACAAGGCGCATCAGTAACTGTAACTGGAGGTAGCGGAGTAAAGTCAGATAATTTTAATGAGATGATAAAAGAAGTTGAAGATCCACAAGTGAATGGAAAAGAAAAATATGAAGTAACAGTTGATGC
>Cebus_capucinus_imitator_PRJNA485217_SSR013__coassemble_450_pt1 | contig 12569 bp, 11 predicted proteins | sample Cebus_capucinus_imitator_PRJNA485217_SSR013__metabat2_low_PE_007 | metagenome-assembled genome bin Cebus_capucinus_imitator_PRJNA485217_SSR013 | reverse complement strand
TACAAACAATTAAATGTCTGTATTTTTCTAATATAATTAAAATTATTTTGTTTTAGGATTAAAAATAAGTGCCATTATATATCCAAAAACTACAGCAGCTGTTATTCCACCAGCTGTTCCAACTGCTCCTCCTGTAAAAGCTCCTAGAAAACCATATTCTCTTACAGCTTTCATTACCCCTTTAGCAAGTGATAATCCAAAACCAGGTATTGGAACTGTAGCTCCTGCTCCACCTAAAAGAGCTAACTTTTGATAAAGTCCTAAAGCTCCTAAAATAGTTCCTATAACAACAAAAGATACTAAAACCTGTGCTGGAGTTAAATTAGCTAAATCAATAAGAAGTTGCCCAATAACACAAATAAGGCCTCCAATTATAAATGCCCATATATATCCACTCATTATTTTTCTTCCTCCTTCATATATTCTATAGCTACTGCATGAGCTATTCCTGGAACACTTTCTCCTTGTAAAGTATAAGAAGGACTAAGTAATGCACCTGTTGATATTATTAAAACTCTTTTAAAATGACCACTTAAAAGTCCTTTATATATATATGAACAACTTATTACAGCTGAGCAACCACAGCCACTTCCACCTGAATGAGTTTTTTGCATTTCTTTATCATAAATGACATCTCCACAATCAATAAATTTTTGTCTTATGTCATATCCATATTCTAATAAAAGTTTTTCAGTCATTTCTTTTCCTATTTTTCCAAGGTCACCAGTTGCTATTAAATCATAATCATCTTGAGATCTACCTGTATCTTTAAAATGTTTATAGATAGTATCCACAGCTGCTGGTGCCATAGCAAGGCCCATATTTTCTGGATCTTTTATACCATAATCTTTTACTTTACCAGTAGTTACATGAGTTACATAAGGGAAATCTCCTTCACTACCTAATAACATTGCACCTGAACCTGTTACAGTCCATTGAGATGGCTCTTTTCTTTGCGCACCATATTCTAAGGGAAATCTAAATTGTCTTTCTGCTGATGAAAAATGTGAAGAAGTTGAAGCTATTGAATATTTAGCATATCCTCCATCAACCATAATAGCTGCAAGCCCCAAAGATTCAGTCATTGTAGAACATGCACCATAAAGTCCTAAAAAAGGTATGTTAAAATCTCTAGCTGCAAAATTTGCAGAACCTGTTTGATTAAGTAAGTCTCCTGCAAATAAATAATCTATATCTTCTTCCTTAAGCCCACCTTTTTTTATAGTTTCTTTTATTGCTGTATACATAAGACTTGTTTCAGCCTTTTCAAAACTTTCCTTACCATTTTTATCATCACTAAGAGTAATATCAAAATAATCCCCATATGGTCCTTCTGCCTCTTTTGGTCCAACTACACTAGTAGTTTTTAATATTTTAGGTTTATTAGTTAAAATTATTGTTTGTTCTCCAATTCTTTTAGTTTCCATAAATTAAACCACCACCCCTAGTCTTAATAATATATAATAAATAATCCCTACTACTACAGAACTTGATATCCCATAAACTAAAACTGGTCCAGCAATAGTAAACATTTTTACACCAACACCTGCTATAAAACCTTCACTTTTAAATTCAATAGCTGGTGAAACTATAGCATTAGAAAAACCTGTTATAGGAACTAAGGTTCCAGCTCCTGCTAAACTTGCAATTTTATCATATACTCCTATACCAGTTAAAAGAGCTCCTATAAAAATCATTATTATAGGCAGCCATATAGCAACTTGCTCTTCTGGAATATTATATCTAAGTAATATTTTTCTTATAAATTCCCCTACAAGACAAATAACTCCACCAATCCAAAAAGCATTTATACAATTTCTAAATACTTTTGGCTTTGGCTGTATTTCATCTTTAAGTTCATTAAACTTTTTCTCTATCTTCTTCTCACCTTTATCTTGTTTCATAAATCTCACCCTCTTTTCTTAATCTAATTGTATTTAGTATTTATCTTATTAAGATTATTATTCAATTTCACGATTATTTTAATAAAAAAATAGCTCTTAAATAGTTATTACTACTTAAAAGCTATTTTAAAAATAAATATATATTTTTTCTGTCATATCCATATTTAGTCCTCTTTTAATTTATCCTTAATATTAACAAGTATTTTTTTCTCTATTCTTGAAACCTGAACCTGACTTATTCCTAGAAGTTTTGCTACCTCACTCTGAGTTTTATCTTTAAAATATCTAAGCAAAATTATTTTTCTAGATTTATCATCTAAAGTTCTAATAGCTTCTTTTAAAGCTATTTTCTCTATCATATCATCATTCTCTTCTAGATTTTCACTTATTTTATCGATTAATAAAATTGGTGAACCTTCATCTTGATGTATAGTATCATGAAGATAATGCATATTATTTACAGATTCCAAAGCAAATAAAACTTCTTCCTTATCTATTGAAGCGTAATCTGCAAGTTCTCCTACAGTAGGCTCTCTACCTAAATCTTTAACAAGAGCTTCTTTATAAAAATATAATTTTTGAGCCATTATTTTTACATTTCTACTAACCTTTATTATTCCATCATCTCTTAAAAACCTTTTAATTTCACCAAGAATCATAGGAACTGCATAAGTAGAAAACTTTACATCATATGAATTATTAAAATTCTGTATAGCTTTAACAAGCCCCATAGAGCCTAATTGAAATATATCTTCATACTCATATCCTCTATTCAAAAATTTCTTACATAATGAAGATACTAATGGAGTATTTATTTCAACTAGCTTATTCATAGCATCTTTATCACCTTCTTGAGCAAGAGTTATGAGTTCTTTATTCATATCATAATTAGGCTTTTTATTGATATTAGATACTTCCATATTCATTCACCTATTCTAATTCTCTTAGTTTTTTCTTCATTATTACTCTAGTTCCAACTCCACTCTGACTATCTACTTCTAGTCCATCCATAAATGTTTCCATAACAGTAAAGCCCATTCCTGAACGTTCAGGATCTGGCCTTGAAGTATATAATGGCTCTTTGGCAAGCTCTATATTCTCTATCCCTTCGCCCTTATCCTCAATTAATATCTCTATTTCTTTACCTTCAATCCTAACTTCTATTGTAACAATCTTACTCTCATCATTTCCATATCCATGTATTATTGAATTAGTAACAGCCTCTGAAACTGCTGTTTTTATATCTGTTAATTCTTCTATAGTTGGGTCTAACTGAGCTATAAATGCAGCTACTGATACTCTAGCAAAAGCTTCATTTTCAGACTTTGCTAAAAATTCTATTCTAACCTTATTTTCTTTCATTACTTAATCCCCCGCTCTTTTAAAGATTTTCTACTGCTTCATTAACATTTGGATAAACATTTATTATTTTGAACATACCTGATAAATCAAAAATTCTCTTTATACTAGGATTAACTGAAGCTATAGCAACCTTTCCACCTCTCATAGAAACTCTTTTATATCTTCCAATAATAACTCCTATACCTGAACTATCCATAAAGCTTACAGATGAAAAATCAAAAATAACTTTTTCTATTAATTGTCTATCAATTCTGTCATCAATCTTTACTCTCACTTCCTCTGCACTATGATGGTCTAACTCACCTGAAAGCTCTACTATAAGAGTTTTAGCCTTATTTTTAAAATCTATATACATAAGGATTACACCTCCAATTTCAAATAATCTTTTTCCATATTTTAACATATTTATTTTTACGAGTCAACATAATCAATTTATTGTTGCATATATTTATAAGTTATAAAAAAATAAAATGGATACTTTAAAATTAAAGCATCCATTTTTATCCTACTTATATTTTGCTAATTCTATATTTATAGCCGTAGCGATATTTTCTAAAGTATTATTATTTCCACTCATTAAAATTTCCATAGCATCACTTATATCTCGCATAGTATATATATGAAACTCACCCTTTTCTACTGCTTCCTCAATCTCTTTACAAAGGATAATTTCATTTTTATTACTTTCAGGAATTAAAACTCCTTTACCTATATGAGTATCTAGTAAATTACAAATATTAAAGAAACCTTCTATTTTTTCATTTACTCCACCAATAGGTTGCACTTCCCCAAATTGATTTAAAGATCCCGTAACTGCAATCGTCTGTCTTATTGGAATTTTACTTAAAGAAGAAATCATTGCTATAACTTCAGCAACTGATGCACTATCTCCATCCAAACCACCATACATCTGCTCAAAACTTAAATGAAAGTCTACTGGTGTTGTCTCATAATTATTTAAATAATTATTTAAAAATCCCCTTAATATATTTACAGACTTATTATGGATTGCTCCACTCATATTACTTTCTCTTTGGGTATCTATTATTCTTCCAAGACCTTTATAAACAACACAAGTTATTCTTATAGGCTTACCAAAACTTAAATATCCATTATCTATAACAGCAAGCCCATTAACACTACCTATAATATTATCATTTATATTAAGTAGTATTTTTTTATCTAAATACATCTTTTGATACTCAGCCTCTAACGGACTTCTTTTATAAGCTATTTCTCTAATATCACTATCATTTATCTCTACTTTTTTATTTCTTACAGCATGATTACTAGCTAGAATTAAATTTCTTTCTAGCTCATCAACATCCCAAAATATTTTATTTCTATCCTCTGCTTTCCTTGAAAGATATTTTCCTATCTCATTAATTGCCTTATTCGAGAGTGGTAAAATTTGCTTTTCTTTTACAAGGGTATCTATATAATATTTCATGGTTTTCTTAATTTCTGAATCTATTTTGACTAAAGGATTAAATTCAGCTCTTACTCCAAAAATTTTAGCAAAATCCTCATCATTATTATATAAGATATCATAACTCTTATAATCCCCTATTATAATAACCTTCACATTAATAGGTATCGGCATAGGTTTTAATCCATTTAAAGATAATAATTCTAAATAACCTCTATCATAATCAAAACTTACCCTACCATTTAAAAGAGCTCTTCTTAAATAATAATAACTACTTTGATTTGTTAGTAAAGAATTTAACCTAAGCACAATACAACCTTCATTAGCTTTAAGAAGTGAACCTGCTTTTATTAAAGATACATTTGTTGAGTAAGCTCCATTATGATTTTCATATTCTATACCACCAAAAAGATTATTAATAGATGGGTCTTCTTCAAATATAACTCTAGGATGCTCTACTTTACTATTATCTACTAAAATATTAACTAAATATTTTGAAATAATTTCAGCTATTTTTTCTTCATCATCCTCATATGCCATAGAATATATATCTACAACCTTATCTTCTATACTTTCACAAACATCTAAAAGATATTCTTTAGCCTCCTCTAATTCTGCAAACTCTTCTATAATATCTTCCTTTAAGTCCTCAGTTTCTTCTATTATATAAGTTCTAAAAATATCTTTTAATCTATATATAGAAAGGTCCTCCACCTCTTTTAGTTTTTCTAATATGTCCTCAGCTCCATCTTTCAATTTAGCCATTTTTTCAATAAAATCCTCATCTTCACTCTCTAAAATAGTTTCATCTTTTTCATCTTCATCTATAGGAATAAAAGTTAATCCTGCTGTTGTAGCTTTTAACTCAAACCCCTCTTCTTTAGCTGAATCTATCAATTCTTCTATAAAATTATTTCTCTTTCTACTAACATCATCTATTATTTTTTCCTTTTCATCATTTATAGAAGAATTGTAAAAGCTATAAATCTTGCTAGAATACAGCTCTTTTATATTTTCCACCTGCTCTTTTAGTTTTAATCCATAACCATTTTTAACAATTAAAACCTTAGGTTCTCTCTCATTGTCCAAGGTGGCATAGCAAATATCATTAGGCTTTTCTCTTTCAAGCATTATAGTACTTATGCTTTCAACCATTTCTTTTATTTTTTTATTAGAAAAGCTATCTACTAAATAAACATTAAAGCCTTCTTTGTCTATATTTAAAGCTTCCTTTATTGTTTTATAGACATTATTACACTCTAAGATATTCTCTTTATTTAATTTCTCTTCTACTAAAAAACTAGTGTTGTAGATTATTTCTCTTGGAGTTAACTCTCTTTTCATAATTTTCTACTCGAAAAACTAAATCTACTAAAAGATTTTAAGTTTGTTAGAGCAGCTCCCTCCTTTAAAGTAATATACTATATTAATATTCTAATTTATACATTTAGGGAGCATTTTAGTGTAATTTTCTATAATTTTATTTTCGACAAACTTCATAATTAAAGTAATCCTAATTATATTTAATAAAAAAGACTATATCTAAATAAATTTAGATACAGTCTCTAAGTATTTTCTATAAATTAATAATCTGAGCTTGAAACTCCGCCTTCACAAATTGTTATTGATGATGAAGCTCCTATTCTTGTAGCTCCATTTTCTATAACTGCTTTAGCATCTTCAAAACTTCTAACTCCACCTGAAGCTTTTACTCCCATATCTGGCCCAACAGTTTCTCTCATTAATTTTATATCTTCTGGAGTTGCTCCTCCTGTTGAGAATCCTGTTGATGTTTTAACAAAATCAGCCCCTGCTTCTTTTGAAAGTTCACAAGCCTTAACCTTTTCTTCATCAGTTAAAAGACATGTTTCAATAATAACCTTTGTAAGTGCTTTTCCTTTAGCAGCTTCAACTACTGCTTTAATATCATTTTTAACATATTCATAATCTTTATCTTTAAGTCTTCCGATATTAATTACCATATCAACTTCATCTGCACCTTTAGCTATTGCATCCTTAGTTTCAAAAGCCTTAACTTCTGAAGTATTTGCACCTAAAGGGAAACCTATTACAGTACATACCTTAACTTCACTACCCTTTAGCATCTCTGCCGCTAATTCTACATTAGCTGGATTAATACAAACTGAAGCAAATTTATATTCTAACGCTTCCTTACATATTTTTTCTACTGATTCTCTTGTTGCATCTGCTTTTAATATAGTGTGATCTATCATTGATGCTAATTGTTGTTTGTCCATGTTTCAGCCTCCTATAAGTTAATATATACTATACTTTATTATAAATCAGTTATACTAATTAGTCTACCCTCGTTTAATTAAATTATACTTTATTAACTACTTATTATATTTGTCTACATTTTCTTAATATTTTAAACTTACTTCCTCTAAATTACTTGTTTAAAATAAGTTTTATAAATGTAATCGATATGTTATAATATTAGATATGTTTAATGTTTAACATAAATTGCAATTATTTTTTTATTATATTATTAAGTAAAAAGGAGTATTAATATGGGATTTAAAGAAAAATTATCCAAATATTACACTGATTCATATTTAGAAAAGTACGGAGATAGATTAACTCAATTTCAAGGAAGCGTTCTTTCAGTTAAATTAGAAGAAAAAACTATACTTTGGATATTCCATAAGCTAAGTGTAACTTTAATGGTTAGACCTGATAGAAGCAGAGTTATATCAAAATGTGTTTACAATAAAAATAAATGGTTTAAAAAAGCTACATTTGTTCCAGTAAAACAAGGAAACAATGTTATTATTCAAGGCCTTAAGACTGTTAAGGATGGTAAAGAATTCATAGAAATTAGTAATGTGCTTAATCTAACAACTAAACAAGATTTAGTTCCTGTAGATCATTCACAATTAAAGAAAACTAGACAGCAACAAACAAGAATGAGATAAAAAAAAGAACTGTTTAAAATAGCAAAACTATTTTAAAGCAGTTCTTTTTTCACTCTATTTCTTTCTAACTTTGATAAGCAAATATAAGCTATTTATGAATGCTATTATTGATGAGAAGAAAATTACATAAAGCCAATGCTTAACTCCAAGTGGTACTGTATGGAATATTGATGCAAAGAAAGGAATATATAAAATTGAACATAACATTGTTATAGATACTAATACTGCTCCAACTAAATAAGGATTAGTAAATAGTTTTATTTCAAATATTGAATGTCTTTCTGATCTACATTCAAATACATGTATAAGCTGAGACATTACAAGTGTACTAAGTGCCATTGTTCTACAAGTTGCAATATCCATCTTATAATACATTCCCACTAAAAATGATAATAAAGTACAAATTCCTATTAAAGCTCCTCTTATAACTATCTTTTCAGTTAATCCTCTTGCAAATATACTTTCATTTTTATCTCTAGGTCTTTGATTCATTATATCCATATCAGCTGGGTCTACTCCAAGGGCAATTGCTGGAAGCCCATCTGTTGCAAGATTAACAAATAAGATTTGTATAGGTAACATTGGTATTGGTAGTGAAAATAAACTTGCTAAAAACATTGTTAAAACTTCACCTATATTACAAGATAAAAGATATCTTATAAATTTTCTTATATTATCATAAATACTTCTACCTTCTTCTACAGCTGCAACTATTGTTTGGAAGTTATCATCCATTAATATCATAGCTGATGCTTCCTTAGTTACATCTGTTCCTGATATCCCCATAGCTACCCCGATATCAGCTTCTTTAATTGCCGGAGCATCATTAACTCCATCTCCTGTCATTGCAACTATATTACCATTTTTCTTAAATGCTCTAACTATTCTTAATTTATGAGTAGGTGTTACTCTTGCAAATATTCTAATATTTTCAACCTTTGCTTTAAGTTCTTTATCACTCATTTTTTCTAATTGTTCACCAGTAATAACTTGTGACTCAGAATTAGTTATGCCAAGCTCTCTTCCTATAGCATAAGCAGTGTTTTTATGATCTCCTGTTATCATTACAGGTTTAATTCCTGCAAGTTTACATTTAAGTACAGCATCTTTTACTTCTTTTCTTGGAGGGTCTATTATTCCAACAAATCCTACAAATATAAGATCAGACTCTAAGCTTTCATTTTTTGAAATACCTGATTCTTTATAAGCTCCTCCAATACATCTTAATGCTCTTCTACTCATATTATCCATAGCATCTGCTATTTGCTTTTTCTTTTGGAATGTAAGAAGTTTTACAGTTCCATTTTCAAGTATATGAGTACATTTATCTATTAATCTTTCTGGAGCCCCCTTAACATAGGCTACTTCTCTACCTGCTTCTTTAACTACAACTGACATCATTTTTCTTGATGAATCAAATGGTATATCAAAAACTCTATTTATTCCTGCTGTTATTTTTTCAAGTCTTGCTACATCTTTAAAATAAAGTTTAATAAGTGCTGTTTCTGTTGGATCTCCATGCAAAGCTTTCTCTATATTAGTTTCTGAGAAATCATAACTACAATCATTACAATAAACAAAACTTTTCATAAGCTTATTGTTTTCTGGAACTCCATCTTGATCTACTTTAAAGAATCTTCCATCAACAAAGACTTCTTTAGCAGTCATATTATTTTGAGTAAGCGTTCCTGTTTTATCACTACATATAACAGATGTACATCCTAAAGTTTCAACTGCTGGTAATTTTCTTACTAAAGCTTTTCTATTTAACATTCTTGATACTCCAAGAGCTAATGCAACTGTAACTATAGCTGTAAGTCCTTCTGGAATAGCTGCAACAGCAAGACTTACTCCTAAAAGAAACATATCTCCGATAGGATTTCCTCTTATAACTCCAAGAACTGTAACTAAAGCACAAACAATTAAACAAGCTACTACAAGAACTTTTCCAAGTCCCTCTAACTTTTCTTTCAATGGAGATTTTTCTACTTCTATATTATCAAGCATATTAGCTATTTTACCCATTTCAGTATCCATAGCTATTTGATTAACTTTTAAACAAGCTTTTCCCTTAATTACTGTAGTACCCATAAAAGCATAATTACTACCTCTATTTATACTTTTAGTTACTCCTACTGATTCTCCTGTAAGTATTGATTCATCTATAACAAAATTGTTGCACTCTACAATTTCTCCATCTGCAGGTATTCTATCTCCAGCTTCTAAAATAATAATATCCCCAATAGTTACTTCATTTGCATTAATTACTTTAACATTATTATCTCTAAACACTTTACAAGTTGGTGATGCCATAGATTGAAGTGCATCTAACGATTTTTCAGTTTTAAATTCCTGAATAAAACCTAATATTGCATTTAAAATAACAATTATACAAATAGTTATAGCATCTGCTGTATCTCCCATAATTCCTGATATAACAGTAGCTCCAAGCAAAACCCAAGTTATAAAATCATTAAATTGAGATAAAAATATTCTAATTGGTGATATCTTATTTTTCTTTATAATTTCATTTAATCCATATTGTTTCTGTCTTTTTTCAGCTTCTGCAGTTGTTAATCCTCTTAACATAAGCTTTTCATGTTTTAAATTTTCCACCTTATACTCCCCCCTTATCATTAAACTTCATAAATAATATATGTTATGTATAGCTACATTTAGAACTTATATAAATATTAAAGCTATTAAACTTTACAATTACTTATATAAGCCTTAAAATATTAATAAAGTTATTTATGCAAAGGAGATTTTACAGATGAAAGACGTAATTTATGTAACTGGACATAAGAATCCTGATTCAGATTCTATTTGTGCAGCAATTTCATATGCAGAATTTAAAAATAAAACTCAAGATATTCCTGCAGTTCCAGTAAGACTTGGAAATGTAAGTCAAGAAACTCAATATGCTCTTGACTATTTTAATGTTGAAGCACCTCAATTTATTGAGACTGTTAGACTAAAAGTTGAAGATTTAGATTTTGATCAAATAGAAGCAATACATCCAAATGTTTCAATTAGAAAAGCTTGGACTTTAATGAACGAAAAAAATACAAAGACAATGCCTATAGTTGATGAAGATAATAATTTAATAGGTTTAGTTGCTACATCAAATATCACAGCTACATATATGGATGTTTTAGATAATAAAATACTTGCAAAGAGTGAAACACCTCTTGAAAATATAGTAGAAACTTTAGATGCAGAAATTCAAAATGTTAATGAAGCAGTTAAAGTATTCCCAGGTAAATTAGTAGTTGCTGCTATGCAACCTGAATCACTTACTTCATTTATAGATGCAGGTGATATTGCTATAGTTGGAGATAGACCTGATACAATAGAAACTCTTATAAATCAAAGAGTTTCATTAATAGTTATCGCTGGTGGTCATAAAGCTAACGAAGAATTAATTAAATTAGCTAAGGAAGCTGGTGTTACAATAATATGTACACCTTATGATTCATTTACAACAAGTAAACTTATAGTTCAAAGTTTACCAGTTAAATTCCTTATGACAAGTGAAAACATAATTTCTGTTTCACTTGATGATTTAGTTGATGATGCTAAAAAAGTTATGAGTGAATCAAGACACAGCAGCTACCCTATATTAGATGAAAACAATAAGTTTGCTGGAATGCTTGCTAGATATCACTTAATCACACAACATAAAAAGAAAGTTATCCAAGTAGACCACAATGAAAGAGGTCAATCAGTTGATGGATTAGATGAAGCTCATTTATTAGAAATAATAGACCACCACAGAGTTGCTGATATTCAAACAGGTCACCCAATCTACTTTAGAAATGAACCTGTTGGATGTTGTTCAACAATAGTTGGTAAGAGATTCTTTGAAAATGGTATAACACCATCAAAAGAAGCAGCTGGTCTTATGTGTTCAGCTATTATCTCAGACTCATTACTATTTAAGTCACCTACTTGCACACAAGAAGATAGAGATATGGCAGAAAAACTTGCTAAGATAGCAGGTATTGATTTACAAACTTACGGAAAAGAATTCCTTAAGGCTGGTACTTCATTAAGTGGTAAAACAGTTGAACAAATATTCAACCAAGACTTTAAGCCATTTGTAATCCAAGGAACTAAAGTTGGTGTTGCTCAAGTTAACACAATGGATATTGATGGATTCATGAATGAATTAAAGGACGAAATGCTTGAATACATGCAAAAGAAAGCTGATGAAATAGGAGCTAAAATGACAATGCTTCTATTAACAGATATTATAGAAGAAGGTTCTCAAGTTCTTGTAGCTGGAGAAGATCCTGCAATAGCTGAAGAAGCATTCGGAGTAAAACTTGTAGATAATACAGTATTCCTAAAAGGAGTATTATCAAGAAAGAAACAAGTAGTACCTCCATTAACAAACGCTTTATTAGCAAGATAATCTAAATAAAAAAGCTGTCTAAAAAGACAGCTTTTTTTATTTAGATCTCATATTATTTACCATACTCCACATCTCATCAGCAGTAGTTATACTCTTTGAACCAAGTTGAAATGCCCTTTGAGTTATTATCATATCTGAAAATTCTTGACCTATATCAACATTTGAAGCCTCAAGCTTTCCTTGATATATAGATGTATCATTTATTTTATTTATCTGCACATTATCTTTAGGAATAAATAAATTTTTTCCTACTGATATATACGGGTCACTTCCATTTGCTGAATATAATGGAACCCTACCTACATTAATAAGTCTTCCATCATATTTTCTAAAAATTTTTCCTTCTGAATCAACTATAAAATTTTTACTATCTAGAGTATCAAACCCTTGATTTTTAAGATTTAAATATTCTTGTGTATATTCAATATCTAATTTATTTCCATTTGAATCAACTATATCCCCATTAATATCTATAATAAATGAACCATCCCTAGTATAAAACTCTTTTCCATATGCATCTG
>Cebus_capucinus_imitator_PRJNA485217_SSR013__coassemble_437_pt1 | contig 13181 bp, 13 predicted proteins | sample Cebus_capucinus_imitator_PRJNA485217_SSR013__metabat2_low_PE_007 | metagenome-assembled genome bin Cebus_capucinus_imitator_PRJNA485217_SSR013 | reverse complement strand
GTATTTTCTTACCATTTGTACCTATGTTACCTATAGAACTTTTAATACAAAACTTAGTTTACGATATTACTCAAGTATTTATCCCATGGGATAATGTTGATGAAGAACTTATAGCAAGACCTAGAAAATGGGATGCTAAAGATATCGGTAAGATGATGATAGTATTTGGACCTACAAATTCTATATTTGATATATCAACATTTATACTTATGTGGTTTGGATATGGATGTACAACAGCTGCAACAGCAAATCTATTCCAAACAGGTTGGTTTATAGAAGGATTTACTACTCAAGTTTTAGTTCTTTATATGTTAAGAACTGAAAAAGTACCATTCATTCAAAGTAATCCATCATGGCAACTTAATGCGTCAATCGTTGTATCATTATTAATAGGATGGTTCTTACCATATACACCTATTGGAAAAGCAGTAGGAATGGTATATATGAATCCTATGTACTTCATATTCATATTCTTCGTAATAGTAGCTTACTTCTTATTAAGCCAACTTGCAAAGAAACTATTTATGAACAGCTTTGGACGTGTTCTATAATTGCCTAAAATATAAATATTGAGGTGATAATATGGATCCAATATTAATGACATTAGGATTTATTGCAGCAGGAGTAGCGTATTTAGGTTTACCTGCATTAGTTCTAATAAAGAAAGATCTTTAGTTTAAAAGATTAAATATATAAAGATAGCATAACCAATGAGGTTATGCTATTTTTTATTGAATAGTTTTACAATATTTTCATTTAAATACAAAATATTTGACTATATTAAATGTTGAGAATAAAATGTAAGAAAAGTATGAGATGATAAGCTACTTATTTAACTCATAGTATTTCATTAATTTATTAATAAGTTTATTTAATAAATTAAAAATAACCAAAAATTATCTAATTAATAGATTTTGAGGTGATGTGTAATGAATACTACATTAATAATTCTCGGAATTATAGCAGCGATTATAGCCTATATAGTTTTACCTGCTATAGTCTTAATAAAGAAAGATATCTAATTAAATGTGTTGATTGGCTTTTAGCTAACAACACATTTTTAATTTATAAGCTAAATCTACATAAAATATTGTTCTTATGAAAATACTTATTAGTAATAAGATTAATTGAGGAGGAATATTTTTATGACTATAGTAGATAAATTTCCAGATAAATTTCCAGCACAACATCAAGATGTACAACCTGGAAGTGAAGAAAAAATGGACCCACAACCTATTTATGAAGCTGGGGAATATAGTTATTCTTGTGATAGGTTAAAAGATAAGGTAGCAATAATTACTGGAGGTGATAGTGGAATTGGAAGAGCAGTATCACTTGCTTATGCTAGAGAAGGAGCAAAAGTTGTTATTGCATATTTAAATGAAGAAGAGGATGCTAAAAAAACTGAAAAGTTAATAATTGAAAGAGGTGGCGAATGTCTTTTAATTGGTGGTGATATATGTGAAGAAAATCATTGCAAAGAAATTGTGGATAAAACAGTAAAACAATTTGGATGTGTTGATATTTTAGTTAATAATGCAGGTGTACAATATCCACAGGATAAAATAGAAGATATAAGCTGTGAACAACTTGAAAAAACATTTAAGACAAATATTTTTGCTTCTTTTCATTTAGTAAAAGCAGCACTTCCTCATATGAAAAAAAATTCTTGTATTATAAATACAAGTTCAGTAGTTGCATATAAAGGTAATAAAACTCTTATAGATTATTCTGCAACAAAGGGAGCTGTAACAAGTTTTACTAGATCTTTAGCTATGAATTTAGCTCCAAAACAAATTAGGGTAAATGCAGTAGCACCAGGACCTATTTGGACTCCTTTAATAGTTTCATCATTTGATAAAAAGAAGGTTTCAGAGTTTAGTGATAATTTACCTTTTAATAGAGCAGGGCAACCAGTTGAGCTTGCTGAGAGCTATGTATTTTTAGCAAGTCAAGGTGCTTCTTATATTACAGGAGAAACTATTCATGTTAATGGTGGAGAAATGATAACTAGTTAAATTGTTTATAAAAACTTCTAGAATATCTAGGAGTTTTTATTTTTAAATTCTTATATATAACATAGATATGTTTAGTGTATAATAATTATAATTATTAAAGGATTAAGGAGGGCTATAAAGTAAATGTCAGTTAAAATAACAGAAGCTAAAAGAATTGTTGTTAAGGTTGGTACATCAAGTCTTACACATAAAAATGGGAATATAAATCTTGGGAGAATAGAGAAATTTGCTAGGGTTTTATCTGACCTTCAAAATATGGGCAAAGAGATAGTTCTTGTTTCTTCAGGAGCAATTGGGGTTGGATGCAGTAGATTGGGCTTAAAAGAAAGACCTGAAACAACAAAGGGAAAACAAGCGGCAGCAGCTGTTGGGCAATGTCATTTGATGAATATATATAGTAAATTTTTTGGGGAATATGGACATGTTGTAGCACAAGTGCTATTAACTAGAGATGTTATTGAAGATGATAGAATGAGAAATAATGTTTGCAATACATTTGGTACTCTTCTAGAACAAGGAATTATACCAATAGTAAATGAAAATGATACTATATCTATTGATGAGATTGAGAATATATGCAACTTTGGTGATAATGATAATTTATCAGCGATTGTTTCTTTACTTGTTGATGCAGATTTACTTATAATCTTATCAGATATTGATGGATTCTATAATGGTGATCCAAGAAAAGATGAAAATGCAAAGCTTATATCAGAAATAGATGAGATTACAGAAGAAATAAAAGCATGTGCAGGTGGAGCTGGAACTTCATTTGGAACTGGTGGTATGAGAACTAAGATTTCTGCAGCAGAAAAAGTTGTTGATAAGGGAATTCATATGATACTTGCAAATGGTGAAGAACCATCTATATTAAGAGATATCTTGGTTGATGGGGAAAGAAAAGGGACTTTATTTGTTGGAAAGGGGAGAATTTAGTGATGAGTGAATTAGAAATTAAAGGGAAGCTTGCTAAAAAAGCAGCTTATGAACTTGGTATAAGTTCAACAGTTAAAAAAAATGAGGCTTTAGAGAATATAGCTAAGAAGCTTGTTGAAAGAGCTGAAGAAATTCTTATTGAAAATAAGAAAGATACTGATATTGCTATAGAAAAAGGAACAAAGGAATCTTTGCTTGATAGATTAAAGCTTACTAAGGAAAGAATAGAAGCTATGGCGAGTGGTGTTAAAGAAATAGTTTTTTTAGAAGATCCAGTTGGAGAAGTTCTTTCCATGAAGAAAAGAATGAATGGACTTAGAATAGGAGTTCAAAGAGTTCCACTTGGTGTTGTTGGAATTATTTATGAATCAAGACCTAATGTTACAGCAGATGCAGCAGCTTTATGTTTAAAGACTGGTAATGCAGCATTTTTAAGAGGGGGAAAAGAAGCTTTAAATTCTAATCTTAAAATTGTTGAAATTATAAAAGATGCTATTTTAGAAGTTGGACTTCCAGAAGGTTGTGTGCAAATTATTGAAGATACATCAAGAGAAACTGCTTCTAAATTTATGAGATTAAATAAATATTTAGATGTTCTTATTCCAAGAGGTGGAGCTGGACTTATTAAAGCAGTTGTTGAAAATGCTACGGTTCCAGTAATAGAAACAGGAACAGGTAATTGTCATATTTATATTGATTCAGAATGTGATATGGAGATGGGTAAAAATATAATTGTTAATGCTAAGACTTCAAGACCTGGAGTTTGTAATGCAGCAGAATCTTTACTTGTTCATAAAGATGTAGCTGAAGAATTTTTACCAATGGCAATTGAAGCTTTAAAAGAAAAAGGTGTAGAGATAAGAGGATGTAAGGAGACTAAGAAAATAGTTCCTTCAGTTTTAGATGCAACAGAAGAAGATTTCTATACAGAATTCCTTGATTATATTATTTCTGTAAAAGTTGTTGATAGTCTTGAAGAGGCAATAGACCATATAAATGAGCATGGGACAGGTCATTCAGAAGCTATAGTAACAACAAATTACTTTAATTCAGAAAAATTCTTACAAAGAGTAGATGCAGCAGCTGTTTATGTTAATGCATCAACAAGATTTACAGATGGTAGTGAGTTTGGATTTGGAGCAGAAATAGGAATTAGTACTCAAAAACTTCATGCAAGAGGACCTATGGGACTTAAAGAGCTTACAACTACTAAATATATTATTTATGGAAATGGTCAAATAAGATAATGATTTGAAAAGCTATCTATGTTAATGATAGCTTTTTTATTTTCTGAAATTTATAAAATATCCTTATAGTTTGAATAATAGAAAATTTTGGATTATAATTATATAAAACCGAAAGATGAAAGGGTGTGTAAATATGTATAAATTAATAGCAATAGATATGGATGGTACATTATTAAATAAAGAAGGCAAAATTTCTGAGAAGAATAGACAAGCTATAAATAAAGCTACTGAAAATGGAGTTAAGGTTGTTATTACTACAGGTAGAGGTTTTTCAGGAATTGAAAGATTTTTAGATGAGCTTGGCTTAAATAAGCAAGGGGAATATGCTTTAGTTTGCAATGGAGGAGCAGCATATAATTGCTATACTAGAGAAGCTATAACTAGTGTGGGCTTAAAGGGAAAGGATTTGCACATTATAAATGAAATTAACAAGGGATTAAATCTAAAAATACAGGCTTATACTTTAGATTTATGTTTTGCTAATGAAGAAAATAAATTTACAAAGTTTGAAAGGGAGCATATAGGTTCTAAAATAGAAATTATAGATTTCTGTAAAGATATAAAAGAAGATGATGACATAATGAAGGTATTACTGCTTGAAGAGCCAGAAATACTTGATGAAAAAATAAAAATGCTTCCAGAAGAAATTAAAGAGAGATATGCATTAGTAAAAAGCTTACCAATGACTTTAGAAATTATGAATAAGGAATGTAATAAGGGATTTGGTTTAGAAAAGTTAATTAAAGAACTTGGAGTAAAGAGAGAAGAAGTTGTTAGTATTGGTGATGAGCAAAATGACTTTGAGATGATAAAATTTGCAGGTCTTGGTGTTGCAATGGGAAATGCTAGTGAAAAAATAAAGGAAATAGCAGATTATATTACTAAGACTAATGAAGAAGATGGTGTGGCACACGTTATTGAGAAATTTGTATTAAATTAAATGAAAAGGGGTAAAAGATGGTTTTAGAGGTTAAAGGTCTTACTAAAAAATTTAAAGACTTTATAGCAGTAGACGGAATTAGTTTTCATGTTAATGAAGGTGAAATCTTAGGATTACTTGGTGAAAATGGAGCAGGAAAGACAACAGCACTTAGAATGATAGCTACTATGCTTCAAACATCAGCTGGAACAGCAATAGTTGATGGATATGATATAAATAAGGAGCCAGAAGCCGTTAGAGGTAGTATTGGTATACTTTTTGGTGGAGATGTTGGAATTTATGACAGGCTTACAGCAAGAGAAAATATTATGTATTTTGCACAGCTTGGAGGACTTTCAAAAGAAGAAGCTAATAAAAATATAGAAAAACTAGTAAAAGATTTTGAGATGCAAGATTATATAGATAGAGTTGCTGGAAAGTTCTCAAGAGGGATGAAGCAAAAAGTTTCTATTGCTAGAAGTATAGTTCATAATCCAAAGGTTATGCTTTTTGATGAGCCTAGTACAGGACTTGATGTTTCAGCTACAAGATCGGTTCAAAGATTTATTTTAAATTGTAAAAAAGAAAATAAAGCAGTAGTTTTATCAAGCCATAGTATGTATGAGGTTGAAAAATTATGTGATAGAGTTGCTATAATTCATAAGGGTAAGATAGTTGAAGTTGGAACTATCCCTGAATTAAAAGATAAATATGAAAGTGATGATTTAGAAGAAATATTTATCAAATTAATTGGGGGTGAAATAGATGAATAGTATGTCGTGGCTTGTTTTTAAAAAGGAGATTAAAGACCTTTTTAGAGATAGAAAAGCATTTTTAAGTGCAGTAATATTACCTATATTTTTATTTCCACTTATAATGTATGTTTTAGGAGGTTCTTTAGCTAGTAGTAGTAATGCAGTTAAAGAAAATCTTAAGATTGCGATAGTAGGAAATCAAAATTCATCTTTAGAAAAAGTTTTAAAGCAAGATAAGAGTATTCAAATTGTTAAAGTAGAAGATACAAAAGAAGCATTAAAAAGTGAAGAAATTTATCTTTATTTAGATATTCCAGATGATTTAGATTCAAAAATAGATTCAAAAGATGGTAGTGCTAATTTAAAGATTTATTATGATAATACAAGTCAAAAATCGCAAATAGCACTTTCAACAATAGAAGCTATAATAAATCAATATAATAATCAAAAGGTTAGTCAGAGATTATCAACGCTTAAAGTTGATAATAATTTATTAAACCCAATTAAAATAGAGCCAGTTGGAGTTGGGATTGAAAATCAAGATGAAGCTCATGCTATGCAATTTTTAGCAATGTTATTACCTATGTTTGTTTTAATTTATGCAGCACAAGGGGGAGCAGCAGCAGCTACTGATCTTGCAGCTGGTGAAAAAGAAAGAAGTTCACTTGAACCTTTATTAAGTACTAAGGCTAGTAGAAGTTCTATTTTAATAGGAAAACTTGGAGCTATAACAGTTATGGGAATTTTATCTACAATAGCTGGTTTTATAGGATTTTTAGTATCAATGCTTCTACCAAGTAGTTTACTTATGACTAATGGAGGAATGGCACTTCAAGTAAAGGCAATAGTAGTAATAGTAGTACTTGCTATACTTATTACTTTAAGTTTTAGTGCGTTACAACTTGCTATAAGTGTATTTGCTAAATCATTTAAAGAATCTCAAACTTATCTTGGATTCTTAACATTTGCACCTATGATTATTTCATATGCAACAATGTATTTAGATGTTAATGGAACACCTTTAGTTTTATATAATGTACCAATATTAAATGCAGTTCTTGTTATGAAGGAAGCAATATTTGGTGTTTATGATTCAATGCATTTAGCTTTAACATTTGGTTGGTCAATAGTTTATATAGTATTAGCAATTTTACTTGCAAGATATATGTTTAATAGAGAAGATGTATTATTTAGAAGTTAATAATTGGTTTAGAAGAAAGAAGTTTATTTTAAAATAGACTTCTTTTTTTGTATAAAAAATATATTTTTTAGACAAGATAAAATTTTTCTATAAAAACTTTTGAAAAAAATGTAGAGTTATAAGAATTTTGACAACTCAGGTATAAATAAATAATGTATAATAATATATAAGTATAATATGGAGGATTTTAAAATGAGAAAAATAGATAGTGTTTTAGAATCTGTTATAGAGCTTGAAAAAATAAATGAAAAAGCTGTATCAGCTATAGAATTAAGTGAATATATGGGGCTTGATAGGGCAAATGTTAGCAGGTATTTAAATAAGCTCTTTAAGGAAGATAAATTAGATAAGTTAGATGGTAGACCAGTTAGATATACTACTGGAACAAGATTTAAAAATTTAGAAGAAAATATAGATAAAACTCTAGATAGAGAAGAAGTGGGTAAGGCTACTTTACAAAAAAATAGTTTAGATTCACTAGTTGGAGCAGATAGCTCACTTCAAATAGCTATTCAGCAAGCTAAGGCAGCAATACTTTATCCACCTAATGGACTTCATACTATAATACTTGGAGAAACTGGGGTAGGTAAGTCAATGTTTGCTGAATCAATGTATGATTTTGCAAAAGCAACTAAAGTTTTAAAAGAAAATGCTCCGTTTATAAGATTTAACTGTGCTGATTATGCAGATAATCCACAGCTTGTTATGGCTCAAATATTTGGTGTTAAAAAAGGTGCTTTTACTGGAGCTGATAAAGATAGAGATGGTTTCTTAAAGAAAGCTGATGGTGGAATATTATTTTTAGATGAAATACATAGACTATCCCCTCAAGGACAAGAAATGTTATTTACATTTATAGATAAGGGATTCTTTAGACCACTTGGAGAAACTGAAAAGCAAGTTAAGGCAAAATTACAGATTATAGCTGCAACAACAGAAGATCCAAAATCATATTTATTACAAACATTTACTAGAAGAATTCCCATGACTATAATTCTTCCTCCACTTAGAGAAAGAAGTTTAAATGAAAGATATGGGCTTTTAAATGAATTTATAAGAGCAGAGTCAGTAAGGGTTAATGAAAATATTTATTTTAGAAAAAATGCTTTAATGTCTTTCCTTTTATATGATTGCCAGAATAATATAGGTCAATTAAAGAGTGATATACAACTTTCTTGTGCTAAGGCATTCTTAAATTATAAGAGTGGAAAGAAGGATATAATTCTTGTTGAACAATCTGATCTTCAGGGTTCAGTTAAAAGAGGAATAATGAAAATCCAAGATAAGAGAAATGAAGTAGAATCTTTACTTAGCAATTTTGGAGATATAATTTGTTTTGCAGATAATGATGAAAATGCTTGTACTATTTGTGGTGATGAATGTACTAACTGCAAAGATAAAAATGGAGATAAATATGAAACTGAAAATATAAAGCAGTTTTACTCAACTATAGAAAATAAATTAGAAGAACTTAAAAAACAAGGCTTAACTAATGATGAAATAGATAATGTTTTAAATGATGATATAGATATTTATTTTAGAAAGTATATAAGTGGACTTAATGGTAACTTTAGAAAAGAAGAGATTTCTAAGATAGTAGACACTAGAGTTGTTGATGTTGTTGAAGAATCTTTAGAATTTGCAAGTAAATCTCTTGATAGAGAATTTGATGAAAAGGTCTATTTTGGTTTAGCTCTTCATATGCAAGGTAGCATTGAAAGAATACTTAATGGAAATGATATTTATCATCCAAGACTTAATAATGTTAGAAAAGAGTATAGTAAAGAATTTATGGTTGCTATGCAAATAGCAAAGATGATAGAGGATAAATTTAATATTTCAATTTCTCTTGATGAAATTGGATATATAACTATGTTCCTTGCAACTGATACAGATAAACTAGATAGTGTTAATGAAGAAAAAGTTGCTGTATTAGTTATAATGCATGGTAGAGCAACAGCTACAAGTATGGTTGAAGTTGCTAATACTCTTATAGGAGAAGAATATGTTAAGGCTCTTGATATGCCGCTTGATATGAAAGCTGAGGTAATGTTTGAAAGAGTTAAGGACATGGTTAAAAAGATGGATAAGGGCAAGGGAGTTATAATTCTTGCTGATATGGGATCACTTGTTAATTTTGGTGATATGTTAAAAGAAGAGATTGGTGTTAATGTCAAAACTGTTGATATGGTAAGTACTTTAGCAGTTATTGAAGCTGGAAGAAAAGCTCTTAATGGTAGAGATATTAATTCAATTTATGAAGCATGTAATAATATTAATAGGTATGGTTTAAAATCAGTACCAGAAAAGGAAGAAAGAAAAAGCCTTGCTATACTTACTACTTGTTTTACAGGAGAAGGTTCAGCAGAAAAACTTAGAAGTGTGCTTGAAGATAAGTTAAATAATATTGATAGACTTAATATTATTCCTATGGATATTTTAGATAGAGAAAAATTTCTTAAGAATCTAGAAGAGGTAAATAAGACTTATCAAGTATTAGCTATTGTAGGAACTGTAAATATGTATGTTGAAAATATTCCATTTATTTCAGGAGCAGATATATTTACTGGTGATGGAATAGTAGTTCTTAATAGGTTAGTAAAAAGAGAAATTGATTATATTCAAATTGCTGAATCTTTAAAAACACAGCTTAAAGAGATAGATTCATTTGAGCTTATCAAAAATATTAGGTATGCAATAAGAGATATGGAAAATAATTTAGATATTATTATAGAGTTTGATGCAAGACTTGGAATATTGATGCATATTAGTTTCCTTATAGATAAGATAAAGAAAGGTGGTAAGGAAACTCCTTTCCCAGATCTTAATGAATATAGGGCAGAAAATAATAAGGCATTTATAATGGTTAAGAAAGGTCTTAAACCATTAGAGGTAGCTTACAATGTAAATGTTGGAGATAATGAAATTGGATATATAGTAAAGATGATACTTAATAATAGTTCAGCAAAAAATAATAGTATTATTATGTAGTGTGTCTAGACAATAATAGTGTGTATATTATTACACACTATTATTTTATTTTTACAGAAAAATAGAAATGGCTTAAATACTAGCTTATAGGCGGGTAAAAAAAGTTTTTGTGTAAAATAAAAGTTGGCATGCAAATTGCTTTATATATAGGCATAAGAAAAAAGAAATAAATTTAGAAATGAACTTTTAGGAGGAATTAATTATGAAAAAGATATTATTAGTATGTTCAGCGGGTATGTCAACAAGTTTATTAGTTACAAAGATGCAAGAAGCAGCAGCAAATAAAGGAATTGAATGTTCAATAGAAGCAGTTGCAGAAGCAGATGCTCAAAATAAAATTGATGATATTGATGTATTATTATTAGGACCTCAAGTTAGATTTTTATTATCAAAGTTCAAAGGATTAACAGAAGGTAAGAACGTACCAGTTGAAGTTATTGATACAGTAGCTTACGGAACAATGAATGGTGAAAAGGTTCTTACAAGAGCTTTAGAATTAATCGGTTAATAGATATATAGATAAAATTAAATTAGTTAGGGAAGTGAAGTAAAATGGAAGAAATAATCATGAATCTTATCATTCATAGTGGAGAAGCTAGAAGCTACGGAATGGAAGCAATGGCACTTGCAAAACAAGGAAAGATAACAGAAGCTAGAGAACTTATAAATCAAGCTTCAGAAAAACTTGCAGAAGCTCATAAATCACAAACAGCTTTAATCCAAGGTGAAGCTGGTGGAAATAAAACAGAAGTATCATTATTATTAGTGCATGCACAAGATCACTTAATGACATCAATGACATTAAAGGATTTAGCAGCAGAAATAGTAGATTTACATGAAAAAATCGAAAACAAATAATATATAAAGCTCTAATGTTTTCATTAGAGCTTTACTTCTAGCTACAAATTATAAGGTGGGGATTTAAATGCATTATATTATAGGTGTTGACGGTGGTGGAACAAAAACAGAAGCTGTTGCTTATGATTTAGACGGAAATGTTTTAAAAACTTCTTTAAAAGGGTTTGCTAATCTTCTTAATAATAAGGAAGAAGCTTTAAACAATATTCATGATTCAATTAAGGAACTTGTAGATGAATATGGACAAGAAAATTTAAAAGGACTTTATCTTGGTATAGCAGGTTCAGAAGCTGGTGATAATGAGCAGTTAATAAAAGAAGTTGCTGATAAGTTCTTTAAAGATTCTGTTGTTATGAATGATGGAGAACTTGCTTTAAGAGCAATGTTAAAAGGTGAAGATGGGATTTTAACAATAGCAGGAACAGGTTCAATATCATTTGGAGTTAATAAAGATAAAAGGCTTAGATGTGGTGGCTGGGGTCATCTTTTAGGTGATGAAGGTTCTGCATATAAAATTTCAATAGAGGCTATTAAGCATATGATTTTTGTTAAAGAAAACAGACTTCCAAAATCAGAATTTATTGAAGCTATTATGAATGAAATAGGAATTGATTCAGAAGATGATGTAATAGGATTTGTTTATTCATCAACTAAAGATGAAGTTGCAAAGGTAGCTCCAGTAGTATCAAAGTTTGCTGAAAATGGAGATAGAGTAGCAATTGAAATAATGGAAAAAGAAGGTCTAGCACTTGCAAAAACTACAGAAAACACATTTAAAGGGCTTGAATTTGAAAGTTGTTCAATAGGTCTTGTAGGTGGAGTTATAAGAAAGAGCAAAATTGTAAGGGATGTTTTTGAAAGTTATCTTTTAAAGAATATAAATGTAGTGGAGTTTGTTGAATCACAAGTTTCAGCAGCTAAGGGTGCATATTATATTTATAAGAAAAATAATAAATAAATTTAATTAATAAGACAATAAGATAAAAAAATTAGGAGGGGACATTATAATGAAGAGACTTGGAATATCAGTATATCCAAACCATGCAAAAATGGAGGATGTTGTAGAATATATACATTTAGCAGGAAAATATGGCTTTAAAAGAATTTTCACATGTTTATTATCAGCAGAGGATAAAACTGTTGATGAACTTATAAAAGAATTTAAAGTTATGCTTGATGCTGCAAATGAGGAAGGTATGGAAGTTATAGCAGACCTTGATCCGACAGTATTCAAAAATTTAAATGCTTCAATAACAGATTTAAAGGTATTTAAAGAAATGGGCTTATCAGGTATAAGACTTGATGCTGGATTTAGTGGACATGAAGAATCAATAATGACATATAATAAATACGGATTAAAAATTGAGCTAAATGTAAGTAATGGAACTAAATATTTAGATAATATACTTTCATATAGTCCAAATAAAGAAAATCTATATGGATGTCATAATTTCTATCCTCATGTATATACAGGACTTTCATATGATCATTTTATAAAATGTAGTAAGCAATTTAAGCAATATGGAATAAGAACAGCAGCTTTTGTTAACTCAAAGGATGCAACACATGGACCATGGCCTGTATCAGAAGGTTTATGTACATTAGAAGAACATAGAGATATGCCAATAGAAGTTCAAGCTAAACATTTATTTGCAACAGGATTAATTGATGATGTTATTATTGCTAACGCTTTTGCTTCAGAAAGAGAATTAAAAGCTTTAAGTGAATTAAATAAATCAATGATAACTTTAAATGCAGAAGTTTATCCTGAAACTTCAGAACTTGAAGAAAAGATTATATTTGAAGAACATCATTTTAATAGAGGTGATGTTTCAGAATATATGATAAGAAGTACTCAAAGCAGAGTTAAATATAAAGGTGAGAAATTCCCTCCTAAAAATACTAGGGATATAAAAAGAGGAGATATCTTAATTGACTCAGATTTATATACAAGATATGCAGGAGAACTTCAAGTTGCTATAAAGGACATGAAAAATTCAGGAAAGACAAGCGTTGTTGGAAGAGTAGCAGAAGATGAAATATTCTTACTTGACTATATTGAACCTTGGATGAGTTTTGGATTTACTAAGAAAGAAAAATAATATTTGCTTATTTTAATATATGTATAATATGGGATACCCTGGGAGAGTGTAAGCTTTTTTGGGGTATTTTTGTATTTTGTATAAATAATATTTCTAAAGTATTAACACAAATAATTAAATTGTTAATAATGGTTCATATTATTAAAAATTTAGA
>Cebus_capucinus_imitator_PRJNA485217_SSR013__coassemble_428_pt1 | contig 13605 bp, 14 predicted proteins | sample Cebus_capucinus_imitator_PRJNA485217_SSR013__metabat2_low_PE_007 | metagenome-assembled genome bin Cebus_capucinus_imitator_PRJNA485217_SSR013 | reverse complement strand
TTTAAATATGTAAGGGAGGAAATATGACTGATAAATCAAAAATGATTTGGATGTATGTATTGATATATACAATATTAATACCAATACACTTTTTAGTATTTTTATATTTCTTTTTTGCCATTGCTCAACAAATTAATAGGTTAAATACAGATATAGGGAATGCTTGGATATACGTTTCGATAGCAATGAATATATATATATAGAAGTTTTAACTTATTTAGCTTATCGATACAATTTAAGATATATGTATAAAGAAAAAAATAAAAAAATATTTAAAGTATTGTCAGTAGTAAATCTTATTTGTACACCTTTTATCGTATATATATCTATTTTTAAGATATAGGATATTTAAAATAAATATAAGAGAGTAAAATTAAATTAGTGTTTTAGAAGAAAAGTTATTTTAGTGTGATGCTAAGATAACTTTTTTTATGTTTTAAAATAATAATTAACCGATTATTAATAAAAATTTATTGAAAAACAATAAAAATATATTGAAAAAAGAAAATAGAGGTGATATTATTTAGTAAGAAATAATTTGGGAGAGAGGAAATATGAAAAAATATTTATACATTTTAAAAACTAAAGGTTCATCCATAGTTATGCATGAGGATGAGAAATTAAAATATTTTGAGGGAGAGTACACAGATCATTTAGAAAGAGTAGAGAAATATATCAAAGATAAAATGGAGTATGGTTCTTTAAAGATAATTAAGGAAAAGGATGTTATTTATTATGGTGATGAGTATAAAGTAATATTAATCGATGTTCTTGAATATAAAGGTGTTACTGATAGAAGTTCTTTAAAGGCTTTTCATGAAATAAAATCTGAAGATATAGGTTATAGGGATTTTAGATTATTAAATATATTTTGCTCTTATGAATTTACAACAAATGATTTAAGTGATTTTAAGCTTAATAAGCAAGAAAAACAAGTTACTATAAAAAATACAATTATGGCGGTACTAATAGGTTTAATTACAATTATTCTTTTTGTAGGTAATAATAAATTTAATTATTTTGGAATATCTGTACCTATAATAGTTACAATAATTTCTGCGACTGCTATATTTTCTATAGGAAAAGTAAAAAAGATAAATTATACTGGTGTCTATTTTTTAGGAGTATCAATATTACTTAGTGTAACTTATGCGATATTTACTAATTATATTTTTAGAGAGATAAATATAATATTGATACCTTTAACTTTAGCAACAGGTTTATATATGATAAATTTCTCAGATATAAGATTAAAGGGAGAAGATTTACTTAATAATGTTATACCTAATATAACTATAGGAATTTTTATTAATCCCCATGTTGGAATGATTGGAAAGTTATTTAAGAATAGAGAAGATTTCAATTTTAAAAATAGTAAGTATAGAGGAGTTATAAAAGGAGTAATTATTTCAATACCATTGTTAATTTTTCTTATAGTACTTTTATCTTCAGCAGATGAAATGTTTGCAATTATATTTGAAGATACTATAAATAATATGATAAATGCAATATCTTTAATACGTACAGGTGGAGTATTATTAAAGTTAATAGTATTTGCTTTAGTATTTGTATATATATATTATCTTTTCTCAAGCTTTAAATTTATGGTTAAAAGAACATATAAGATGACTGTAACTAAACTTGATAAAAGTATGGTTAATACTATATTAGTTTTAGTAAATGTACTTTATCTTGTATTTACTTATGTACAAATAAAATATTTATATATAAAGGTTAGTAATTTTAATCTTAGCCCAGCAGAGTATTCAAGTTATGCGAGAAATGGATTCTTCCAACTGATTGCTGTAGTTGTTTTAAATATAATGATAATTCTTTATTTTAAAAATAGAATAGATAATAGTAAATTAACTTGTTCTTTAAATACATTAATGACTATACTAAGTTTTAATATGGGACTTGCATCTTTATATAAGATGAGACTTTATATAAGAGAATTTGGTATGACACAATTAAGATTTGTAACTAGCGTTTTTATGATATTTATATTAATTATGTTAGTGCTTATAGCTGTATCACTATGGAAAAAGATTGAGCTATTTAAATATTGCATAATTATAGGAAGTATAATTTACTTAGGAATCAACTTCTGTAATATGGATAAGATGATAGCTGAATATAACTTAAATGTAAAAGGAAAAGGTGTAGATATTGAGTATTTATCTACTTTATCATTAGATAGTTATGATGTAGTATTAAAAGCTTATGAGCAAGGGAAAATAAGTAAAGAACAATTTATGCAATATAAAGAGCAGAAACAACTTACTTCACAGTGGTATGAATACAATTATTATAACGATAAATAAAATGTAAAATATATAGTTGTATGGTATTATAATGTTATGAATATGTGTAAAGATATTTTGGAGGGTAAGAATGAAGTATTACGGTAAAAAATCTTTATCAGGCATTTTAAACATTATTCTTGGATTTGTATTATTCTTTGGAGTTATATTAACAGGGTTTACTTATTACACAACATTTTCTAAAAACAATATGAAAAGTATTGAAGGTATAATTTTAATTATTCTCTTAACAATAGGGATTATATGTACTTTTGTAGTTATAATAGAATTAAGAAGAGTTATAAAAACATTAGTTTTAGAGAATCCTTTTACTTGGGAGAATGTAAAATCGTTAAGAAGAATAACTTTTAGTTGTTTTATAATAGCAGGATGTTATCTTATAAACTTTCTTGTGAATATAGGAAAAGAGAGCTATAGTATAGTTTATATAGATTCAAAAGGTATTCATACTGATGCTGAAATATTTATATTTCTATTAGCTGGATGTTTTATAGGAATACTCTCTAAAGTGTTTGAGCAAGCAGTTAAATATAAAGAAGATAATGATCTAACAATATAGGTGAATGTATGGCTATAGTAATAAATTTAGATGTAATGATGGCAAAAAGAAAAATGTCACTACAAGAACTAGCTCAAAGGGTTGGAATAACTAATGCTAACCTATCAATACTTAAAAATAATAAGGCAAAAGCTATAAGATTTTCTACATTAGAAGCAATATGTAAAGAATTAGAATGTCAACCAGGAGATATAATAGAATATACTGAAGAATAAACTAAGAGGTTATCTGATTTAAGATAACCTCTTTTTATTTTTAAATTTAATAAGAATATTTGTTATTGATTGGTATAGAAACGATTTCATAAAAGTATTATAGAGTATAACCAGTATTCAAATTTATAAATATTTTTGTGAGGTGGAGTGTATGGGAAAAGTGTTAAAAGCTATGGTAGCTATAGCAGCTACATCATTAATTTTAGTTGGATGTACTAGTGGGACAAGCTCTAAGGTTGAGGACTCAAAGGAGAAAAAAGAAGTGAAAAAAATTCTTTGGGAACAAGGTGGAGAATTAGAAGCACAAAAAGGGTATGATAAAAATATTGGTACTGCAGGTATACTTGCTGGTAAGTCTAATGGCTATATTATTGTTGGTGGTGGAGCAAACTTTCCACAAGAACCAGCTTCAAAAGGTGGAACAAAAGTATTATATCCAGATATCTATGTGTTAAAAGCTGAAGATGGAAGATTGAAACAAGTAAATCATACAACTTTAGATTATGAGATTGGATATGGAAATTCAATAACTACTGATGAAGGAATATATTATGTCGGTGGAAGTCCAAATGAAAAAGAAGCTGATAATGTTACACTTATTAAAGCCGATGATAAAGGTGAAATAACTACAGAACGTATAGGAGATTTACCTTTTACTCTTGCTGATGGTATTTCAGTAAAACATGATAAGTTTATATATACTGGACTTGGAAAACAAAATGGAGAAGCAAGTAATAAATTTTATAAATTTGATACTGAAACTGGAAAAACAGAAGAATTAGCAGCTATTCCAGGTGAAGCTACTAGAAATCAAGCAGTAGCTCAAGTGCTTGGGGATAATATTTATGTATTTAGTGGTGGAGATAAGGTTGCTTATACAGATGGATATAAATATGATATAAAAAATAATTCTTGGAGTAAGATTGCCGATGTTAAAATTGGTGATGAAGAAATTTCACTTTTAGGAGCAAACTCTGTAAAACTAGATGAAGATAGAATGCTTGTTATAGGTGGATTTAATAAAAAAATTTATGATAATGCAGTAGATAAATTAGGTTCATTAAAAGATAAAGAATTAGATGATTTTAAACAAGCTTATTTTGGAGCTGATCCTGCTGAATTTAATTGGAATAGAAAAGTTTTAATATATGATTCAAAGACTAATGAATGGACAAGTACAGGAGAAATACCTTTTAATGCACCTTGTGGAGAAGGATTAATTCTTGAAGGAGATAATATATATTCAATAAATGGAGAAGTTAAACCTGGTACTAGAACAGAAAGAATTTACTCAGGAACTTTAATCTATAAATAAATAATAAAAAACTACTTACTTATTGTAGGTAGTTTTTTTATTTAGCTGTGGATAACTTTTAATTAAAGTTATCCACATATCTTTGATTAGTTTCCACTTATCCTAAATCTATATATAAACGATAATTAAAAATATATACTATATTTAACGAAGGAGGGGACAAATGAAAGTTGAAGTTAATGTGGATAAAAGTTTGGAAGAAATTTTTGTTGAAATACATACCCCAAGTGAGAATGATGAGCTAAAGAATATATTAAAAAAGTTATCATATAAAGAACTTACATTAAAAGGTGTAATAGAAGATAAAACTTATCTTTTAAATAGTGATGATTTGTATGTAATTTATGCTGAAAATAAAAAGGTGTTTGCAGCTACTAAGGATAAGGTGTTTAGGTTAGGCTACAGATTATATGAATTAGAAGAAATTCTTGATAGTAAAAAGTTTATAAGGATTTCAAACTCAGCTATTATAAATATTTATAAGGTGGATAATTTTGAAGCAAGTTTTAATGGGCTGATAACTATTAACTTAAAAAATGGAGCTAAAGAATATATATCAAGAAGATATTTAAAGAAAGTCAAAAAGACTTTAAGTTTGTGAGGTGATAAGATGGTGAAAGCAATTATAAAAAGGGGAGTAATTGGAGCAGTTATAAGTTTAGTTGCTATGTTTAGTTTGTTACTTGGAATATTAATTATAAATGGTTATCAAGAAATTACTTTTAACTTAGGAATACTTATAAGATATATTGGGAATATTATGATATCAGGATTTATAATTTCAGCTACTACTATTATATTTAATTTGAAAAGAGTACCTTTATTACATAGTATAGTGCTTCATTTTATATTAATGTTTATAACTTTAAAGTTCTCAATTATATATTTAGAAGTTTTAGAAAATCAGTACTTAATTCAAGCAGTACTTATTAGCTTATATATCATAATTGCTAGTATAACTTTCTTAGTTATTATATTTGAGAATAAAAAAGATGTTGAATTTATTAATAAGAGCTTAAGAGATCCCTAAGTGTTATTATTGGAGCAAAAATAATTAATGAATATAGTTCTTATATCGACATAAAATTAAGTAAAGTAATACTATAATTAAATATAATGATTTGGGAATTAGTGATTTAGGTTTAGGGGGATTATATATGAAATGGAATAACTTCTTTGGTGTATTGATAGGTATATTAGGTACAATGATTATAAAGGGGCTTGGAATAGATAGTAAGTATTTAGTTATTGGTATGCTTGTTGGAATAATAATATATCAAATAATTAAATACTTTGTAGTTTATAAGAATGCTGTAAAATAGATTTTATAAAAAGGTAGGTAAATTAATTTAACTACCTTTTTGATATATTAATCCTATTTCCCAGGAAAGATATTATTTTTGTAATTCATCAACATCTACTTTACCAAGATATTCTCCACCATGGTAGCAAAGAACTTTTTCTATATCTAATCCTCTTAGTTTATCTAATGATTGGATTGCCTGTTCTGGGTTAAAGTTAGAAGCATTTCTTGATCTTATAAGTTTTCCATCCTGTAGCATTAATGCATCACCCGTTAATAAAGTTTTTTCACTACGGATATAAATGCAGATATGTCCTATTGTATGTCCTGGCATATCTAATGTTTGTACTTCATTAAATATAGGTAAGTTATCTCCAGCTTTAAAGGTTTCATCAACTTCTACAAATATCTTATTAAATCCATTTCTAAAGAATTCAAGTCTTCCTTTTGAGTTTTCATCTAAGTTTTCTTTATTATTCTCTAATGCCGCTAGTTTATGTGGTGTTTTTTTACCTGATATATAATCAGCTTCTACATCAGTTGAGTAAATTTTAAGATTATCACCTAAAAGTTCCTTAAATTCTTTAGCAGTACCAATATGGTCAATATCATGATGTGTTATAACAAGTGCCTTTAATTTATTTATATCTATATATTTTTCGATTTCTTTTTTTAAAACTTCAAATTGCCCTGAGAATCCAGAGTCTATAAGAACAGCTTTTTCTTCATCGAAAATAAGAACAGGATGAATAATCATTTCTCTTCCACCAAAAGTTAATGAAGCTTCTAATGATTTTACGCTTAGTTTTTTCATATTTAAATCTCCTCTTTTATTTGCTATATAAAATTCTAATTAAATAATTTTTAAGTGGGTATTATTATATAACTTCTTATAGCTTTTATAAACTTATTAAGGTAAAGACTAAATTAAATTTGTTTAACTCTTTTGCACTTATAAATCATATAAGTATTAATAGGTAGTTATAATAAGGGAGTATATTTATGAAAGCAACTATGGAACAATCAAGAAATTTTTTAGGAACAGAAAAAATAGGCAAATTAATTTTTAAGTTTGCCATCCCATCTATCGTTATTTTATTAGTAAGTGCATTATACAATATAGTTGACCAAATTTTTATTGGTCAAGGAGTTGGGATATTAGGGAATGCAGCTACAAATGTTGCTTTTCCACTAACTACAATAAGTACATCAATAGCTTTACTTTTAGGAATTGGTGGTGCTTCTAATTATAATTTAAATTTAGGAGCTGGAAGAAAAGAAAAAGCAGCTTATATTGCAGGGAATAGCTTTTCTTCAATGTTAATTGGTGGAACAATACTTGCGAGTATTGTTATTATTTTTTTAAAACCTTTAATATTAGTGTTTGGAGCAAGTGGTGAAGTTTTATCTCTTGCCTTGACATATACAAGTATCACTTCTTTTGGGATTCCTTTTTTTATATTTTCAACTGGAGCTAGCCATTTAATTCGTGCAGATGGTAGTCCAAAATATTCTATGTTATGTGTACTTTTTGGAGCTATATTAAATACAATACTTGATCCATTATTTATATTTGTTTTTGATATGGGGATTGCAGGAGCAGCATGGGCAACAGTTATTGGTCAAGTTGCCTCAAGTGCACTTGCCTTTAGATATCTCTTAAATTTTAAATCAGTTAAGTTATCAAAGGAAAATTTTATACCAAGAATAAGATATATAAAATCAATTGCCGCACTGGGGATTTCTGCTTGTTTTAATCAACTTGCTATGACTCTTGTACAAATAACAATGAATAACACTCTCACATATTATGGAGCTTTATCTAAATATGGTAGTGAGATTCCACTTGCTTGTGTTGGTGTTATTTCAAAAGTTAATATAGTTTTTATGGCTTTTATTATGGGGGTAGGACATGGATGTCAGCCAATTGCCAGCTTTAATTATGGGGCAAAAAATTATAGTAGAGTAAAAAAAACATATATTTCTTCAGTAATTATCGCAAGCATAATAGCTACAATTGGATTTATAGTATTTCAGGTTTTTCCAAAACAAATTATTAGTATTTTTGGTGGTGGAAGTAAAGAGTATTTTGAATTTGCCATAGAATATTTTAGAATTTATATGATTATGACTTTTATAAATGGAATTCAACCTGTGACATCAACCTTATTCACAGCTATAGGAAAAGCAAAGAAGGGTATAATCTTATCTTCAACAAGACAAATCTTATTTTTAATTCCATTATTATTAATTTTCCCATTATTCTTTGGAATTGATGGAATAATGTATGCAGGACCTATTTCAGATATTATTGCGGCCACTCTTGCAGCTACACTTATGTATTTTGAAATAAGGAGAATGAATAAGGAAATAAAACTAAAAGCTGATATATAGTAAAAAGCACTCATTTAATTTAATGAGTGCTTTTTTTATAAATTAAGTATCTTATTTAGTTACATTATTTTTAATTAATTCTATAAAATTATCTGGAGTTATAATTCTTACTTTAGGATTTTGATTTAGTTTATTTACTACATCTTGAACATTATCCATAGTATTACTCCATACATGTACATAAACAAATGTATAAGAATTAGGATTTTTTATATCTGTATATCCAAGTTTTACTCTTTCATTAATATTTTCTATAAGTGTTTTCTCATCTTCTAAACCGCCCCAAAGTAAATCTCTACAAGAGATTATAGGCTTATTATTTGACCATAATATTTTTCCATTATAACTATTATTCTTTTCATAGTTAAGATAGAAAAGACCATTTATATTATCATGAGTAGTATACTTATTCCATAAATCTTCGTTATAAAAAGCTTCATCATCAAGTATTAATACAGAATGCTGATCTACTTTTTTCATATAATCACTTAAGACTTTAGTGTAGTTATCTAATTTATCTATAGGAAATTTACTAGGATACATATAGCCATTACCTGATGGAGGGACTATAAAGTTATCACTATATTTTGAATAGCTGGTACTGTCATAGTATTTATTGAAAACAGTTGGAGCTAAGTAATAAAGAGAAGGACTTATTGACCAACCTAAATTGAAATTACCCCTATATGGAGAGCCAAAGCAATTTTTTGAGCCATAATTACTTCCAAGTAGCCATTGCTGATTATCTCCATCAGACATAATAAAGGTAACATAATGAACACCATCTTCTAAAATTATTTTATTATTAATTTTTTGTTTTTGAGGAATAGATGGAAATGAGCTTAGTACAGATAAATTATAAGACCAATCAGCAGCAATTACATCTACACCAGCTTTAGAAGCAGATAATACATTTTTATGTTCATCAGGTCCCCAACCAAGACAATGAGCATTATTATCCATAGAGTTAAAGATTTTTTCTCTTAAAGAAAAGTCATCTAGACTATCTTCATAGAAAATTAGAGATTTTGATATTATTGCATAATCTCTTAAAGCCATAGGATTATAAGGAGATAATTCTATAACTGTGGAGTGATTTAATGAATCCCAAAGATTATTAAAAGCCCAGTATTTATCAGTATATCTACAATCTTTTATTAAATTATCTATGCCTAAGTCTTTAACTTTAGTTTCTAAAGATTCATCTATAGCTATTGAATTTTTTAATGAAGCAAGAGTACAAGCATTATTTATAGATGACATATTTAATTTACTATATAGTACATATCCATTAGTAAGTGACTTGAATTGATTTAATAATTTCCAAGGGTCTTTAACTTTTTTATATTTAACTTTATAATTCTTTTTTAAATCTTGAAGCCAAATTTCATAATCAGGTTCAGTAGGACTTATAATATAAATTTGCTTATCAGATTTAGTAGCAACAATACCTTGAAGTGTAGCTATCATAGTTTGTTCTTCTTTAGTCATATCAGTTTCTGAAATTACATATAGGCATTTAGGAATTATAGAATTTTTAATAAAAGGAGAATCAGCTTCATTTGTTTTACTTAATTGTGATAAAGGCTGTTGTATTAAACTAGAGTTTGCAAAAACTTTAGGAGAATAGGAAATAAAGATAAAGAATAAGCAGCTAAAAAATATAAATATTTTGGGTTTTAAAAATTTTATCATAAGTATCTACCTCATATTTAATTATTATCTATTAGCTTTGCTTAGAATATTGAACTTTATTCATAGTAAATAGAACATAATAAATATAATTTATAAGCTTTAACTTTTGGAGTAAAGTTTGTAAATAGGCAAATACTATGATATTATATAAGCCTATAACAAAGTACTTATATCTTTATATAAGGATTTTATATAATAATCTATGTAGTTACTTGGTGTAGATTTTAAAAATTAAAATTAATTTTAATACTAGAATAGATAACAAATGGAGGAAATTAAATTATGAATACTTTACCAAATTGCCCAAAGTGTAATTCAGAATATGTATATGAAGATGGAAGTCTTTTAGTTTGTCCAGAATGTGCTTATGAATGGAATGCAGATATGCAAGGTGCAAATAATGAAGATGAATTAATAGTTAAAGACTCAAATGGAAACATATTACAAGATGGTGATTCTGTAACAATAATAAAGGACCTTAAAGTAAAAGGTGCTTCATCAGCATTAAAGAAGGGTACAAAAGTAAAGAATATACGTTTAGTTGATGGAGATCATAATATTGATTGTAAGATTGAAGGCTTTGGAGCTATGAGCTTAAAATCAGAATTTGTTAAAAAGATATAATTTAATAAATATAAATAAGCTAGGTAATTTACCTAGTTTTTTTATTATAAAAATAAATAAAATGTTACGTATGTGGAAACATTTTATGGATAGCTCAAGATTTATTGACAAGAAATAGTTCTTTATAATAAGATATGATTAAAGATAGATTTCATTAAAGATGAAATAAATTAATTAGTGAGGTGCTTGATGAGCGGGGTAGTATCTAAATAGATAAATTTTATAGTTAAATAAATCTAAAAATGGGGTATAAGCATACCTTTATTTGTTGTAGATTTATTTAAGATAATCTATGAAGATACAACTAGCAAAAAGGTACCAATAGTGAATATAGGATAACTATATTTATTTTTAGATGATTTAAGAGATTAAATTTATAGGTATGAATTTTATGCTGTGGAGTATCCACAGCTTTTTTTATTTTTAAGATATATGGAGTCTATCTTTATGTATCTTTATAGATGTTTATTATTAATGCTTTTAGTTGAAAGGGGACAAAAAGATGAATAAGAATACATTTGAAAAGTTACAATATCATGAGTTAAAGGAAATAGTTAAGTCTTACTGTGTTAGTGGACTTGGAAAAGAGTTAATAGATAAATTAGAGCCGTCTAGTAATTTAAGAGTGGTTGAGAAAAGATTAAATGAAACTAGTGAAGGGGTAACCATTTTGGATATGGCAAGTCATATTCCACTAGATGGTATATCAAATATAAAAGTAGTTATAGATAGAATAGAAAAAGGAATAATTATTGAACCAAACGAACTTATTAGTATTTGTGACTTCTTAAGAGGGTGTAGAAAGATAAAAAAGTTTATGGAAGATAAAAGCTATTATGCAAAAACTTTAGCAAGCTATGCTCAGTCTATATCAGAGTTTAGAAGTATAGAAGAAGAAATAGAAAATAGCATAAAAGGTTCAAGAGTTGATTCTAATGCTAGTAAAGATTTAAAGAAGATAAGAAGACATATAGATAATTGTGAAACTAAGATTAAAGAAAGATTAGAGAAGTTTCTACAAAGTAGTGCTAATAAGAAATATATACAAGAGTTCTTTATTAGTAAAAGAAATGAGAGATTTACAATTCCAATAAAGGCATCTTATAAAAATCAAGTTGAAGGAACTGTTGTTGAAGTATCATCAAAAGGTTCAACTGTTTTTATAGAACCAGCAGTTATATCAAAATATAGAACGGAGCTTGAGATATTCAAAGCAGATGAAGCTATAGAAGAATATAGAATACTTTCAGAGCTTTCAAATCTTATACATGATAAGATTAGGGAACTTAAAATAAATATAGAAGCAATAGCAGAGTTTGATATGATTTTTACTAAAGCTAAATATAGTAAAGCTATAGATGGAATAAAGCCTCAAATTAATGATTATGGCTATATAAATATAGTTAAAGGAAAGCATCCACTTTTAAAAGGACAGGTAGTTCCTTTAGATTTTAGAGTAGGTGATGATTATAGATCACTTATAATAACAGGACCTAATGCTGGAGGAAAGACTATAGTTTTAAAAACTGTTGGGCTTTTAACTTTAGCCGTGCAGAGTGGTTTTCATATAGCAGTAAAAGAAGGAACTAATATGTCTATCTTTGAAAAAGTATTTGTTGATATAGGAGATAATCAAAGTATAGAGAACTCTCTTAGTACATTTTCATCTCATATGAAAAATCTATGTGAGATAGTGAATCAGTGTAATAAATCAAGCTTAATATTATGTGATGAAATAGGAAGTGGAACAGAACCTAATGAAGGAGCAGGTCTTGCAATAGCTATTTTAGAAGAATTTTATCATAAAGGAAGTATAACAGTTGCAACAACTCATTATGGAGAGATAAAGAATTTCTCAGAAGTTCATGAAGACTTCCAAAACGCAGCAATGCAATTTGAAAAAGAAACTTTAAATCCTTTATATAAATTATTAATAGGTAAATCAGGACAAAGTAATGCTCTTTGGATTTCTAAGAAGATGGGAATAAAGGATTCAATATTAGAAAGAGCAAAAACTTATATTGATAGTAAGAACTATAATTATGAAAAAGTTAAAGAGAGTAAAATTAAAAAGCAAACAGATAGTATAAATAATATCTTAGATGAGGAAAGGGAATTTAGATATAATGTTGGTGATAAAGTTTTACTTTTAGATTTTAATGAAAGTGGAATAGTCTTTAAGCCAGAGGATAAGTTTAATAAACTAGTGGTTTTCTATAAAGATGAGTATATTGAAGTTCCTTTAAATAGAGTAAATCTTGAGATAAGTGCTAAAGAATTATACCCAGATGGTTACGATTTAGATTCTTTATTTATTAGTTTTGAAGAAAGAAAGCTTCAAAGAGATATAGAGAGAGGTTCAAAGAAGGCATTAAAGAAAATACAAAAAGAAATCAGAAAGTAATTTGATTTTTTAGAATTAAAAAGATACTTGATAAAAAAATATATCAAGTATCTTTTTTTATAATTATTTTAATTAGATTAATAAAGTGTATTGGAATTTATAGAACTAATAAAAATAATTATTAATAAATAAAAACTATTAAAAATTATATTTACTTTGTTGGAAATTCAGAGTAAAATAGTATGTAATAGGATATTGTTAAAAAATAAACAATTAAGGTGTTTAGAATCTTGGAGGGATATATATGAAAATAGTAGTAGTAGGATGTACACATGCAGGAACAGCAGCAGTAGTAAATTTAAAGGAGCTTTACCCAGAAAGTAAAATAACAGTGTATGAAAAGAATGATAATATTTCATTTTTATCATGTGGAATAGCTTTAAATGTAGGAAAGGTAATTGAAGATACTGATAGCTTATTTTACAATTCACCAGAAAATCTAGCCAAGCTAGGCGTAACTACAAATATGAAGCATGAAGTTTTAAATATTAATTTTGATAAGAAAACTTTAGAAGTTAAAAACTTAATTACAGAAGAAATTTTTGAAGATAGTTATGATAAATTAGTTCTTACTTTAGGTTCATGGCCAATAGTACCAAAGTTTGAAGGTGGAGAGCTTGAAAATATAGTATTATGTAAAAATCATGACCATGCTTTAAATATAATAGAAAAAGCTAAGGATGCTAAAAATGTAGTAATTATAGGAGCTGGATATATAGGTGTAGAACTAGTAGTCCAATCAAACAAATAATTTTTCCACTTTCAAATTCAT
>Cebus_capucinus_imitator_PRJNA485217_SSR013__coassemble_411_pt1 | contig 14337 bp, 13 predicted proteins | sample Cebus_capucinus_imitator_PRJNA485217_SSR013__metabat2_low_PE_007 | metagenome-assembled genome bin Cebus_capucinus_imitator_PRJNA485217_SSR013 | reverse complement strand
TTAAGAACTACCCCTAGTTCTTAAAGCAAAAAAAGCACTTCATCCCCTGAAGTGCTTTTTTTTTGCATTTTTTATATCTTATAAATTTAATGAATACTTATATACTTCTGATTTTGGAAGATTTCTTTCTTTTGCAACAAGCTTTATTGCATTCTTTTTACTTTCTCCAGCTTCAATAAAGCTAGCTATATGTTCTTCAATGCTCATATCTTCCCATTTAGCCTTATTCTCCATTTCAATTTCTTCTTTAGTCTTACCCTCTAAAACTAAAACAAACTCACCTTTTGGTGGATTATCTTCAAAGAAACTTATAGCTTCTTCAAGAGTTCCTCTATAAATACTTTCGTGCATTTTCGTAAGTTCTCTACATACAGCAATATTTCTATTTCCTAATCCTTCTTTTATAGAACTAAGTGCATCAACTACCCTATATGGTGATTCATATATTATTATAGTTTCTGTTCTTGATGCTATATCTTCTAAAAATAATTTTCTTTCTTTAGTTTCTCTTGGATAAAATCCTTTAAACATAAACTTACTTGTATCAAGCCCTGAATATACTAACGCTGTTGTAAATGCTGTTGCCCCTGGTAAAACCTCAAATTTCACTCCATATTCAATGCATTTTCTAACTATAACTTCACCTGGATCTGAAACTCCTGGTGTTCCAGCATCACTTACTACTGCTATACTTTGTCCTTTCTTTGCTCTATCAATAAGTTCTTCACCTTTTCCTTGTTCATTATGCATATGATAACTTATAAGAGGTTTCTTTATTTCAAAGTGATTAAGTAATTTTAAGCTTTGTCTAGTATCCTCGGCTGCTACAATATCAACTTTTTTTAAAGTTTCTAAAGCTCTAAGCGTTATATCTCCTAAATTACCTATTGGTGTTGGCACTAAATAAATTGTTCCCATCATATATTTTCCTCCTTAAATCTATCTATTATAGATTTTGTTTATTTCTTGTGAATAATTGCCTTCATCATCATAAACATATAATGGTGGATCCCATTTAAGAAAAGCTCCTCCATCTCTTTGTCCTTCAACTAAAACAATATTAGCTGCTTTCTTAGTATTAGGATGAACCATTCTTACTCTCTTTGGCTCTATCTTATATTTTCTCATTAAAGTAAATATATCCGCAAGTCTTTCAGGTCTATGTACCATATACATTCTTCCATTATCTTTTAAAAGCTTTCTTGAAGCTGCTATAACATCTTCTAAAGTACACATTATCTCATGTCTAGCTATTGATAACTTATCTGTTTCATTAATTATTCCAGCATTTCTTAATTTGTATGGCGGATTTACTGTTAACACATCAACCCTTGGAAGAGTTTTTAAAAGCTCTACATCTTTTAAATCGCCCTTAATAAAAGAGATATCATCAGAAAATTTATTTATCTGAACACTTCTATTCGCCATATCAACAAATTCTTCTTGAATTTCTACCCCAATTATATTTTTAGGCTTCTTTTTTCCCTTTATAATAAAAGGAATTATCCCAGTACCTGTACATAAATCAATAACTGTATGTCTAGGTTTAACTTCTGCAAAATTTGCAAGAAGTACAGCATCTACTCCAAATCTAAATCCATCTTCTTTTTGTATTAAATGTATTCCATCAAGTTGTAAGTCATCTAAAGTTTCCCCTTCTTTTAATAGACTCATATCCAGCTCAGAAAAATTATTCATATTTCACACTCTCTTTTCATTAGACTATAACTTCTATTATATAAAATCATAAAAAATAATTCCATAACAAGCACATATTTTATAATTTTTTCATACTATTTAGTAAAACCTTTTCACTCATTAATATCCCCTAAAAATTCTCCCCTAACTTTTAAATAAAAAAAGCAGACTAAAAATAGCCTGCTTTTAAAAATATATAAATTAAAATTATAATATTCTTCTTGCTGTAGTGTAATTAAATATTGGACTAACTTTAACAACATCTCCAGTTCTAGGAGCATGTATTATTTGTCCATTTCCAACATAAATACCTACATGACCTGGTGCTGATGCTGGTCCATTACTAAATACAAGATCTCCTTTTTGAAGTTGATCTCTTGGTACATATCTCCCCTGATTTACTTGTGTATAAGTTGTTCTTGATAAACCATACCCTAATTGTTTATAAACATATTGAGTAAATCCTGAACAATCAAATGAATTTGGCCCTGTTGCTCCAAGAACATAAGGTCTGCCTATAAATTGATAAGCATAGGCAACTAAAGCATCTGCACTTCCTGATGCAGGTGGTGCAACAGCTTGTCCACCCCCTGAACTTGTTCCAGAGTTTGAACTACCATTTGAATTTGAGCTTGTGCCTGAATTTGAATTAGTAGAAGAAGATCCTCTATTAATTGTACTTTCACTTTCAATAGCTGCAATTTTTTCTCTACCTTTTTCCATAGCTTTAACTATTTCATTATCAACAGTTGAACTAACTATTTGATTTCTAAGACCTCTTAGTGCAGTTATAGTATTTTGAATTTGTGCTTTTGTACTATTAGGATTATTAATAGTTGCTATAAAATCTTTAGCCAAAGGTCTTTCTAGATTAGTTAAATCTCCTGATATTTTTGATTTTTCCTTATTTAACTTTTCTACTAAAGCCTTTTGCTCTTTTTCCATCTTTTCAAATTCTTTAATCTTAGCCTCATTCTCTTTATTTAGCTCATCAAGTTTAGCTTTCTTCTCAGATAATTCTTTAATTTGAGAATCTAACTTTTCTTTATTTTTATCAAGGTCATCAATAACTTCTTTATCCATTGACATTATTGTACTTACTGCATTAACATTCGATATAAAGTCACCAAAACTTTCAGAAGTTAAAATCATTGAAACATAACTCTTAGTTCCACCTGATTTATAAACTCCTCTCATTCTAGCACCAAGAACTTTTTCTTTTTTTTCAATTTCTTTTTGTAATTCTTCAATTTCTTTTTCAGTATCTTTAGTTTGAAGCTTTATTTTCTCTATCTCATTTTTATTACTTTCGGTCTCAAAAAATATTGGCTCCATCTTAGCTGCTAGTCCATCTAATTCACTTTCTAAATCCTTAATTTTTGAACTAACTTCATTATATTCACTTCTAGTACTTTCAATTTTCTGTTTTTGATTATCTGATGTAGGAGTAGCTAATGCTGTATAACTTGTACCTATTACTATACTAACTGCTAGTAGGCTTGATATTACTCTTCTTTTCATATTTAAATTCACTTTCCTTATATAACTTGGTTTACAAGAAAAGCTCCCCCTCCCATGCTTACATTCTATTTACAGATTAATTTTATATAAGTACTACCTAATATAACCTCAATATTTTTGAAAATTACATTATTATTACATTTGTAATACTTTCTTAACCTTTATGTAATAGTATACAATACTTTTCCTACTTTTTCAAACATTTATTCCATTTTTTACTTTGAATACTTTTTCTTTAATAATCCTTGAATTACATTTACTATAATTATCATTGCTAAAAATATAAATAATAAAACATTTTTTTGAATTTCAACGAATTGATATACAAGTGCTAGTATACCTCCTAGTACCCCTACAATTATATTTCCTATCGCATTTATTTTTACTGCAACTGCTGAATACTTTGATCCCTTATCTGAAACTGCGTATTGATTCTTAGTTGATAATAAGAAAATTCCCATTAAAACTAATAAAGCACTTACAATAAGTAAAACTATTGTTACTGTCTTCATTTGTTAACACCTCCGCATATATATTATACATTCCTTGATATTTTATTCAAATTTATTCTCCATAAAAATTTTTAATAAAATTTATTAATATTTTGTTGACATTTATTTTATATGGTCGTATAATAATAAATGTCCACGGGGTGTGGCGCAGATGGGAGCGCGCGTGCTTTGGGAGCATGAGGTCGCAGGTTCAAGCCCTGTCACCCCGACCATTTAAGAATTGCAATTGCAGTTCTTTTTTTATTTGCAAAAACATCCTTAATCCAAATAGCCAAACTCTTCGCTACAGAGTTTGGCTATTTTTTTTATAGATTTATTTTTTTTCAACAGTTCCACCAATTATCTTTACTATATCTCTAAGAACCTTTTTCTGTTCTACTACATTTTTTGAAAGCAATTGATTCTTTGCTTCTAAATCAATCTTATCTTTTTCTAGAGTTACAATTTCATCTTTTAAAGTCTCTAAACTCTTATATATTTGATTATATTCTTTGCAAACTTCTTCTAAAGTTCTTCCCATTAAAACAACTTTATTTTTAAAATCACCTATTTGTATTTTAAGTCCATCAATACTTTCAATACTTTCCTTAAATATATCCTTACTTTGTGTTCCTAAAATCTCATAGAATATACCTAAAATATCTATACCATAATTAATTTCTGAACTCCATTTACCAGATAAATTTTCAACATACTTACAGATTCCAAATAAATATGAAAAATGTCTTGGGTCTTTGCTATCCCTATTAGGATAACCTACAGCCCCTGCATATAAAGCTAAATGATCAAGATGTGCCTTAACACCATCTTTCCAAGAATCAAATTTCTTATAATTTTCACTCTTATCTTCTTTCAATCCCCCCGGATTAAACATATCTTCCTTAATATCTAAATTAAAATAACCTTTTTGTGTTTCAATAGCAGCTTGAGCATATGCCACAGCTGGATTTACATTCCCAGATTCTTTATATAAAGCCCAGTATAAATCAACTAATGCTATAAAATTATCAGTAGCACCTTTATTTTTTGCCCATTGTTTAGCCTGATTCTTATCTGGTATTTCTCCACCTAAAATTGGAGTAAGCGTTTCTACATTTTCTTTAACCTTTTTTTCTACAACTTGAACATCTATATTTCTATCTAATGCTTCCATTAGCTGATCTGAAGATACATCATCTTTTAAAAATGCAGCCTTATTATTTACCTCTAAATACTCTCTTATACCATCTGCTATAAATCCAGCTACTTCGTTATTAAAACTATCACTAGCTAAAAGATTTTCTTCTCTTTCATTAGTAATAAAACAAACTTTAACCATAGCAGATGGCATATTATTTTCCTTAAATAATATAAGGTCACTATACTTTGCTCCTCTACTATTTAGCTTAGAACAGTTGCTTAATGAAGTAATCAAATCATATGCTAATTTTGAAGAATCAACATCATCAGTTGCTGAAATAACTTCAACTCCTGTTTCTCTTCTATCATCAGAACTATTAGCATGAATAGTTACAAAACATTTTGCTCCTTCATTATTAGCTATACTAGTTCTTTCTTCTCCCATAAGGCCTATATCTGAATCTCTAGTAAGTTTCACACTAACTCCACTTGATTCTAAGATATCTTTACATACCTTTGCTATATATAATGTACAGTCTTTTTCTCTTACACCATTAACACCAACAGCACCATAATCATTTCCACCATGACTAGCATCTAAAATAACATCAACCATATTTCCCTCTACTTTAAATATTATTATCAATTTAATATATTAAAAATAAAGTAAAATCATTCATTAAGATGCCAAATTTCATTTTTTTATAAGTTAATTATAATTTTCTTTATCATCTTCATACTCATTAAATGCTTCTTCAAGAAGCTTATCCCCCCTAGCTGCAGCCTTAAATAGTGATAAATAGAAAATAACTCCTACAATCCATGCTCCACCAAGTATTAATATTAATTTCATTTATTTCACTCCTTATATAATGTCTATTAATCATTATTGTCAAAAGAAATAATCTTAATCATTTTAAAATACACCAGTTTCTTATTTCTAATAGTAATTTAATATATTATATAATACTTTTAAAATTCAATAGTGACATTTCTAATTTAAATTCTCCTAAAATATAGGTAAGTTACTTTATATATGTTAAAATTCTATAGGGGGTGGTATAAATGCTTAACAATATAAAAGCAGCTATTTTTGATTTAGATGGAACACTTGTAGATTCAATGTGGATCTGGGAGCAAATAGATTTAGACTATCTAACTCAAATAGGACATATTGATGATGTAGACTTCAAACAATTAAAGGCTGATATAAATCATCTTAGCTTTAGAGGAACAGCAGAATACTTCAAAAATAGATTTAATATAAAAGAATCTATAGATGAGATTTGTGATATTTGGCATCAAATGGCTTATGATAACTATAAAAATAAAGTTCATTTAAAAGAAGGAGCTAAAGAATTCTTAACTGAATTAAAAAACTCAGGTATAAAAATTGGACTAGCTACAAGTAACTCATTTGAACTACTTGAAGTTTGCTTAAAAGCTAATGGAGTTTATGATTTATTTGATGCTGTAACAATAACAGGAGAAGTTGAAAGAGGAAAGAATTTCCCTGATGTTTATCTTCTAGCAGCAGATAGACTAGGAGTAGTCCCAGAAGATTGTATGGTATTCGAAGATATACCAACAGCAGTACAAGGTGCTAAAAAAGCAAATATGCAAGTAACAGCTATATATGATAAAGCTTCTGCTAATCATCAAGATGAATTAAAAAAAGTCGCTGACAATTACATAATGAGTTACAAAGAAATTCTAATAAATATTAGTTTTTAACTCTAAATAAAAAAAAAGACTACCAATATCTTGGTAGTCTTTTTTTATAAAATATTAAATTCTACATATAGCCTAATTACTTCATCATTTCATCTTTGATAACCTGAGCTCTATTAAGCCATGTATTTTGTTCTGCTTCTTCCCTTAATAAGTTTAGATAAACTTTATCATTTTTAAGTGTTAGAGCATAATCAATTTTTTCTATAAATTCATCATCATTATGAGCAATTTGAGAACTCTTATACTTTTTACACTCATTAATATCAGTAGTTACTATTGGCTTTGAAAGAGCCATATATTCAAATAACTTAACTGGACTTGTTGCATCTGTTATTTCATTTTTTATAAATGGTATTGTGCAAACATCAAAATGACAAGCATACTCTTTGATTAGTTTCTTATATTCTACTATTCCTAAATAGTGAACATTATCAAACTCTAATACTCCACTCTTTTTAAGAGTCTTATCATAATCTATTCCTATAAGAACAATTTCATATTGAGGTCTTTCCTTAGCAAGCTTTTTGATTTTAGTATAATCAAACCAGCTAGCAAGTGCCCCATAGTATCCTATTATAGGCTTTTTCTTTTCAAGAATTTTTTCTATCTTAGTTCCTACTTTATGACCTAGATTTTCAAAGTCCTTGATATTAACTCCATTTTGAGCAAGAATACTTCCTTTTTCAATCCCTCTAGCTTCATCAGCAAGTTTCTTTAACTTGTCAGCTGTTGATATAACAATAACATTTTCAGTATCTGATAGAAGTTTATTATGTTCTTCTATCATTTCATCTGTTACTTCAACTCCACTTATATCTTCTGAAATTTCATCAACAAAATCATAAAGAACCTTAAATCCTTTATCCATATAGAATTTTATATCTTTATATGTAACATCATAAAGACAAGTTGCATAAACATGAACAAACTTATTTTCTATATTTCTAGATTCCATTACTTCAAATAAAGTGCTCTTTAAAAGAGGCATATCTAAATTCATTATATATAAATTTTCTTTTACTTTCTTAACTGCAAAAACATCTTCATCTTGAGATAAATCAGCTTTATATATATATAATATCTTTTTCTCTGACATAGCTTCAGCTAAGTGTTGAGGTCTTTGCTTTAACTCAATGTTCCATCCAAAACCTGCATGGAATATAACAACAGCATCATAATTTTCTATATCAAAAATCTTTTCAAGACCTAATCTAAATTGTTCATGATTTGTTTGATACATAATTGTATTTAAAGCACTATCAATTATCTTTAAAGTATCTGAATATCTTTTATAAAATTCTCCGCTTAAAACTGAATCAGAAAAATCTCCTTTTGCATCTCCATAAACAGGATCTGCAATCTGTGGATATTTTCTTAAAATACGTGCATTTAAATCTAATTTTTCTTGTTCAGTTAAATTTTCATAGCCCTTATCTACTGCTTCTTTAAAATCTTTCCCTAAATCAGCATCTATTTCTGTGCGTTGCTCAATAGCCTTCTTAAACATTCTATTCCTCCCACTTATCTTTTAAGAACACAAAGCCTTGTGAATTTTTATCACTATTAACTCTAAATGATATAACTGCTTGCTCAGTTTTTAAAGCTACTAAGTTTTGACTCTCTGAGAAGATTACATCTAAATAATATAATCCATCAGCAACTCTTAAACTATCAATAGAAAAGCTAAATTTATTTAATCCTTTTTCCCAAGGAATCTTGAATCCATCAACATTACTATTAACTGCACAAATAAATTGATCTACATGTCTAAATTCTCCTGGTTTTTTATAAGCTTTTCTAATTTCTATACTAGCTCCTGGATTTTCTATATCATCTCTTAAAACTTCATATTCTAATTCAAATTCTATCTTTTCACCGTAAGAAAATTCTTCTTTATCCCCTTTAATCTTAACGTCTTTTAATTCAACAAAGGCTGATATATCTTCAACTTTTTCACCTTTTTCAGTCATTGTTCTATAATAGTTTTCAACAACATCAAAAGCTGGTCCTATTTCTCTAACCTTACCTTTTTCAAGCCATATAGCTCTTTCACAATATGTTTGAACAGTTGTTAGCCCGTGTGATACATAAAGTATTGTCTTTCCTGCTCTTTTAAATTCATCAAATTTTTCCATACATTTTTGTTGAAAACCTACATCTCCAACAGAAAGAATTTCATCAACAATAAGTATGTCAGGATCTATATTTATCGCAACTGCAAAAGCAAGTCTAGCGTACATCCCACTTGAATAATTTTTAACAGGCTGATTAATAAAATCTCCTATATCAGCAAATTTAATAATCTCATCCTTTACTGCATCGACTTCTTCTGTACTCATTCCCATAAGACTTCCATTAAAGTAAATATTACTAATACCTGTTAGTTCTGGATTAAATCCAGCTCCAAGTTCTATAAGAGAAGAAATTCTACCATTAACTTTTGCACTTCCTCCATTAGGAAATGCAACACCTGATAATATTTTTAGTAAAGTAGATTTTCCAGCACCATTATTTCCTATGATACCAACGATTTCTCCTCTTCCTACTTCAAAAGAAACATTATCAAGAGCTACAAACTCTCTTGGTTGTTTTTTTGAAAAAGGATTTATAAGCATAGAAGCCTTACTTGCTTGAGAATCATATATTTTATATTTCTTAGTTAAATTTTCTACTTTTATTGCGTAAGACATTTACTTACTACCTCCATTAAGAGTTTAATATAAGTTCTTTTATATCTCTAGCTTTTTGTCCCCAAGTATTATCAAGCCCTTCTTTCTTTAGAAGTTCTAAATACTCTGAATTATCTCTGAGATTATCAGCTTTTCTTATATTTTCAATAAACTCTTCGTGTGTTTTACTTACTAAAGGTGATTTATACTTTCCACACTCTGGTAAGTCTGTTGTAACAATTGGCTTTCCAAGAGCCATATATTCAAATAACTTAACTGGACTTGTTGCTTCTGTTATATCATTTATAACAAATGGAATTGTAGCAACATCAAAGAATTTAGCATAAGTAGGAAGTTCTGTATAATTTCTAGTTCCTAAATAATGAACATTTGAAAGTTGTAAAATTCCGCTCTTATCTAAAGATTTATCATAATCTATACCTATAAGAATTATTTCATGGTCTGGTAATTCCTTAGACATTTTCTTTATAAGCTCATAATCAAACCATTTAGCAAGAGCACCAAAATATCCAATTACTTTTTTATTACTATTTACTATATCTTTAATTTCTTCAGGTATCTTATCACACTTAATATCTGAGAAATGTTCAAATTGTACTCCATTAGTTACAAGAGCAACTCTTTTATCTCCTCTTATTTTAACTACTTCTTCATAAAGCTTTGTTGCTGTAGTAACAACATAAACTTCATCTGTATTTTTTAGCATTCTTTCATGACTTGCTTTAACAGCATCTGAAATTTTAAATCCTGCTATTTCATCTGATAAATCATCAACATATTCATAAATAAGTTTGAATCCTCTATCAGTAAACTTTTTCATATATTTATCATATTCACTAAAGCAAGTTGAATAAATTTGTCCATAACAAGGTATTCCACCTTCTTTAATCATATCAAGAAGACCTTCCTGTAACCAATAAAGATCCGTATTAACAAGATATAAATTATCTTTAATCTTTTTACTTACAGTGATTTCTTTTTCTATATATGGTGAAGCCTTATATAAATATAAAATATTTTCATTAGCCATATTTAAAGCTATATGCTGTGGTCTTTGAAACATCTTTACATTGAATCCAAAGTAAGTATCAAAGATAACTACAGCATCAAATTTCTTACTATATAATACTTCTTTCATTTCTTTAAAGAAAATATCTTTTTGATCTTCATGACCTGTTGATCTTAACTTATGATAAATAGGCAGTACAATAGGTCTAAATAAATTTTCTATTGATTTTAAAATACTCATTAAATAATCACCTTTTACTTAATATTTTTCTTCACTAAATCATAAAGCACTTGTGCCTTTTCTGTCCATGTATTTTCTAAAGCCTCTTCATCTAACCACTTATAATATTCGCTATCTTTTGGAATACTTAAAGCTTCATCTATTTTAGCTACAAAATCATCTGCATCTTTTCCTATAAGAACAGATTTATATTTTCTACATTCTCTCATATCTGTAGTAACAATTGGATGTGCCATAGCCATATATTCAAATAATTTAACTGGACTTGTTGACTCAGTAATATCATTTAATAAGAAAGGTATAGTTGATACATCAAAGAATTTTCCGTACTTAGGTAAATCTTTATAATCAATAACTCCAATATAATGAACATTAGGAAGTTCTTCTACTTTACTTTCTTTAAACTTTTCATCATATAAAAATCCAATAAGAACTATTTCTAAATTAGGTCTTTCAACTGCAAGCTTTCTTAAAAGTTCATAATCAAACCATTTAGCAAGTGCTCCAAAATATCCTATTATAGGATTTCCTTTAGAAACTATATTCTTAATTTTTTCTGGAACTTCAATTTCATGTCTTATCCAATCTTTATACTGAACACCATTAGTTATCATAGCGACATTTTCATCACCACGAATTCCTCTTATTTCATCAATAAGTTTATCTGCTGACCCAATAGCAAAATTATTTGTATCAGATAATATATTCTTATGTCTAGCGTAAACAAACTCTGGAAGATATCCTGAAATTTGATCTGACATTTCATCAATATATTCATAAATTATATGAAAACCTGCATCAGTATACTTTTCCTTTATATATGGTTCATCTAAATAAACATCTGTTGAATATAAAGATAAGAACTTTGGCCCTTTATGTTCTCTAAGAACATCAAACATAGCATTATTTAAGGCGTAATTTGCCATATTAACAATATGTAATCTATCTTTTAGTTTTTTCATTTCTGTTATATCTTGATCGAATTGTTCTGATGAACGATAAAAATATAAAAGTCCTTTATCTGTAAGTTCATTAGCCATATGTTGTGATCTTTGGAAAAGTGGTATATTCCAACCAACTCTTGAATCAAATACAACAACAGCTTCATAATTTTCTTCTTCTAATATTTTCTTAAACATTGCATGATATCTATTGTAATTTTTATTATAAGTAACTCTTGATCTACTTCTAATACAATATATCTTGTAACCAATATCCATACAAATTTTCTTAATAAGAGCTAAAAATCCTTCTTCTTTTAAAATTCTTTTAACCTTATCAAACATTATTCCCACGTTTGAGGTCCTCCTAACACACTATTTATTCCAAGAATGATCCAATATTAAGAATCCTTCCCCTCTATACTTATCGTCCATAGTAAAACTGCAAGCATTTATCTTTCTGTAAAGAGTCTCACCTTTATCTATTACTATTACATCAAAGTAATAAACTCCGGCAACAAGACTAATATCTTCTAGACTTAGTTTAAACTTATTTGAACCTTTTAATCCTTTAATTCTGATATTATTATCCACACTATCAAAAGCACAAACAAATTGGTCACTCCCTCTTGTTGTACCTGGTTCATAATCTGTTTTTCTGATTTCAAAAATAATTCTTGGAGCTTCTAACTCCTCATTTAATTCATATTCAAACTCTAAATTTATATCTTCTCTATAAGAAATCTTTTCTTTATTAGGAGTAAGACTTAAACTTTTTAGTTTTGAACTTTTACTTTCTTCTATATTTTCTATAGTAGCAGGATTAAAGTTAATATTATAATATCTTTCAACAACTATAACTGAATTCCCATCATCCATAACTTCTCCTCTTTGAAGCCATATAGCTCTATCACAGAATTTTTTAACTGTTCCAAGCCCATGAGAAACATAAAGTATAGTCTTTCCTGCTTTTTTAAACTCTTCAAATTTTGCCATACATTTAACTTGGAATCCAACATCTCCAACAGATAAAATTTCATCTACTATAAGTATATCTGGATCTATATTTATAGCAACTGCAAAAGCAAGTCTTGCAAACATACCACTTGAATAACTTTTAACTGGTTGATGAATAAAGTCTCCAATATCAGCAAATTCTATAATTTCATCTTTAACTGCATCTATCTCACTTGTTGACATTCCATTAAGAGCCCCATTAAAATAAATGTTCTCCATTCCAGAAAGTTCAGGATTAAATCCTGAACCTAATTCTAGAAGTGAAGAAATCTTACCATTTATTATAACTTCTCCTGATGTTGGGAATGCAACCCCTGTAAGTATTTTTAAAAGTGTTGATTTACCAGCACCATTATGTCCAATAATACCAACACACTCACCTTTTCCTATAGTAAAGGAAACTCCATTTAAAGCATAAAATTCTTCGTATTTTCTTTTTTTAAATACAGAAATGAGCTTTTCTCCCTCATTTCCATACATCTTATACATTTTTTTAAGATTCTTAACTTCTATTACAACTGACATATCTAAACCTCACTTTTATAGAACGTCATCAAATTCTGGTCTAAACTTATTAAATACCTTTGTTCCAAATATAAATAATAATATTGTTATTATAAAGAAGTACACTGTATATGTCCATCCTGGCATTCCAAAGAATGGTTGTGAAATCCAATCACTTCCAAGATATGCATCTCTATAAGATAATACTAAATATGTTAAAGGATTTAATTTAACTATATTTACTAATAAATGAGCATATTGTTCATATTGCCCTTTCCAGTCTGCCATTTGACTTAAATCCCACATTACAGGACTTAACCAGAATAGAAATTGCATTGAAACTGATATCGCATGCATAAAGTCAATTGACATAACAACCCAAGTTGATAAAACTCTAGCTAATGCTGTCATAAATATTAAAGTAACTAATATTGAATATATAAGTAGTAAATAATTTATGTTTCCAAGCCATCCATTAACACCCATAATTATAAAGTTTATAACCAAGAATATTAAATATGTATAAAAACTTATCATAAGTCTTATACTAGGTAATATCTCTACTGGAAATTTAACTTTCTTTACCAAGAATGCATTATTTCTAATGGATCCTGCACCTGCTACTATGTAATCAGAAATAAATATCCATGGTACATAGCCTGCTACAAGCCAAACTAAGTAAGGTACTGTCTTACCATTTATTTGATAGTTATTCCCACCAAAAACCATACCAAAAATAACCCAAAAAACAGCTATCATTGATAAAGGTCTTATAATAGCCCATAAGATTCCAAGTCTTGATCCAGCAAACTCCTTCTTAAATTCTTTTCTAGAGATACTCATAACCATTTTCCAATTTGAAAAAACGCTTTTCTCTAAATTAATCCAATTTCTCAAAAAATTCACCTCTACTTATCGAAACCGTAATTTTGAATTTGACATATGTTATTATAACATAGTTTTTATAATGTAACCGTAAAAATTAATTACTTGTAAAATATAAAAATAAAGCTCACCAAAACATAATTTTAGTGAACTTTATCAAATTTAAAAATATATTTTAAAATTATAGTCTTTCTACGCCAACTTTAGCTTCTAATTCTGTTAAGATTCCAGCATATACTTCTTCTTGTGCTGTCATTAATAATCTCTTAGCTATTAAATCTTTAACTTCTTCGAAAGATTTAACTCTTGCTGGTATTTTTTCTTCAACTTTTATTAAGTGGAATCCAAATTGTGTTTGAACTGGTTCACTTATTTCACCAACTTCTGTATTGAAAGCAACTTCTTCAAACTCAGTCGAGACGATCAAGGAGACGATGCACTTCGTCCTGCCGGCCGAACTGCGCCGC
>Cebus_capucinus_imitator_PRJNA485217_SSR013__coassemble_410_pt1 | contig 14446 bp, 8 predicted proteins | sample Cebus_capucinus_imitator_PRJNA485217_SSR013__metabat2_low_PE_007 | metagenome-assembled genome bin Cebus_capucinus_imitator_PRJNA485217_SSR013 | reverse complement strand
ATAACTAATAAATTAAATGAGGCCGAGGTTTCAAAGGTAAAAACAGCAGAATTTAAAACATGGACCAATAAATTAAGTGATGAAAAAGATGCAACTAATTATAAGGTGTTTAGTAAATTAAAAGAGAATATAAATAAGTTACCAGAAGAATTAAATAAAAATGGAATTGAAACTATTTATCAAATGGTTTTTGAAACTTTAAGTAACTACAAATAAATTTAAGTTGTAATTAAATTTTAATAAATACTTTTTGAGTATAGATTATAATAATTAAGGAATTTTTAAATTAAGAGCTCTAATTTTTTGGAGTTCTTTAAATTTTATATAGAAATATAAAAAAAATGGTTAATAAAAGTAGCCTTTTAATGAAAGAGATTAAAATTTTTAACATTGAATTATTTTAACTTGTGTATAAAAATAATAAATGTTAAACTATATAAGATGACAAAGAAATAGAAAATTAGGCTATTTTTTTTGTTTTTTAATATTATTCTGTATTTTTATTAGGAGTGATTCAAAAAATGAATATAATTCTAGCTTCAAAATCACCAAGAAGACAAGAACTTTTAGGTAAGATAGTAAAGGATTTTAAGATTATTGAGTCGAATTTTGATGAAACAACTGTAGAATTCAATGGAAATCCAGAAGAATATGTAAAAACTTTAGCTTTTAACAAAGCTAAAGAAGTTGCAAATAAGTTAGAAAAAACTTCTATTATTATATCAGCGGATACGGTAGTAGTGTTAGAAAATAAAATTTTAGGAAAACCTAAGAACAAAAAAGATGCTGAATGTATGTTAAAGAGTTTAAGTGGCAATAATCATAAAGTATACACTGGAGTATGTGTTCTTGATACAGCTACTAATACTTTAAAGCAAGAGGCTGTCTTAACAGAAGTGAAGTTTGGAAAACTGACTAATAAAGTTATTCAAGAGTACATAGATACGGGTGATCCTATGGATAAAGCAGGGGCCTATGGAATACAGGGCTTCGCAGCAGTTTTTGTAGAAAAAATAAATGGGTGCTATTATAATGTAATGGGACTTCCATTGAATGTTTTATACAATATGCTAAATCCTTAAGGATTTTCCACTGTGGAAATCTCTTTAAAAAGGAGTGTTTCATTGAAACAGAATTTTAAAATAGTAGATATTCCAAAAGATGAAAGACCTAGAGAAAAATTGATTAATTATGGAGTAAGTACATTAAGTGATTCTGAATTATTAGCTTTATTATTACGAACAGGACAAAAAGGTGAAAGTGTCTTAGACTTATCAAAAAGGCTTTTAGAAGCTGTTAATGGAGTCGAAGGGATTTTTAATGCATCAATAATTACTTTAATGAATGTTAAAGGAATCAAAGAGGCAAAAGCTTGTCAAATTGTTGCGGCTTGTGAACTCTATAGAAGAGCAAAAAGAGAAAACATGAAGGATTTGAAAATTAAATCACCAAGTGATATAGCAAATCTTTTTGAAGATTCTTTTATTAGAGAGAAGCAAGAAATAGTCAAGCTCATTAGTTTGAATACTAAAAATGTTGTTATATCAATAAAAGAAGTATTTAAAGGTGGTTTAAATAGTTCAATAGTTCATCCTAGAGAAATATTTAAAGAAGCTTTAAGTATAAGTGCTGCTTCGATAATTTTATGTCATAATCATCCATCAGGAGATCCGACACCAAGTATTGAAGACATTAATATAACTAAGAGAATTAAAACATGTGGAGAGGTTATTGGAATTGAACTCTTGGATCATGTTATATTAGGAAGGAACAAATTCATCAGTTTGAAAGAAAAAGGAATTATATAATCGAAAGGGGAATAAACATGGGTTTATTTGGATTAGGAATGACTAAAGACATGGGAATAGACTTAGGTACAGCTAATACTTTAGTTTTTGCTAAAGGAAAAGGTATTGTGCTAAGAGAGCCATCAGTTGTTGCTATAAATAATTTAACTAAAAAGGCTTTAGCAGTAGGTGCAGAAGCAAAGCAAATGATTGGTAGAACACCAGGGAACATTGTTGCTATTAGACCATTAAAGGATGGAGTTATAGCAGATTTTGATGTTACACAAACTTTACTTAAACAATTTATTGATAAAGTTACTAATAAAGGTACTTTCACAAGTCCTAGAATAATTGTTTGTTTCCCTTCAGGTGTAACTGAAGTGGAAAAGAGAGCTATTGAAGAAGCTACTAAGCAAGCTGGAGCAAGAGATGTTATATTAATGGAAGAGCCAATGGCTGCTGCAATTGGTGCAGGACTTCCAGTAGATGAACCAACAGGAAGCATGATAGTAGATATCGGAGGCGGTACTACAGAAGTAGCGGTTGTATCACTTGGAGGAATTGTTACAAGTAAATCATTAAGAGTAGCTGGAGATGAGCTTGATCAAGCAATAATCAACTACATTAAAAGAGAATATAACTTAATGATTGGTGAAAGAACAGCAGAACAAGTTAAGATGCAATTAGGATCAGCTTTTAAGGTTGAAGGCGAAGAAGATGAAGTGATGGAAATCAAGGGAAGAGATTTAGTAACAGGTCTTCCTAAGATAGTTGAAATAAATGAAGCTCAAATTAGAGATGCTTTAAGAGAACCAGTTTCAGCAATTGTTGAATCAATTAAAACAACACTAGAAAAAACACCACCAGAACTTGCAGCTGATATAATGGATAAAGGGATAATGCTTGCAGGTGGTGGAGCTGCATTAAGAGGATTAGATCTTTTAATTAATCATGAAACACACATGCCTGTTCATATAGCCGAATCACCATTAGACTGCGTAGCTCTAGGAGCAGGAAAAGCTTTAGATAAATTTGATCTAATAGCTAAACAACAAAGAGGCTAAATTTTAGATGAAGTTCTTTAAAAGTAAACTGGCAGTAACTGTTATAGTTCTGTCAGTTACATTTTTAGGTGTGATTATTTACACTTCTAAATCAGATTCAAAATTTATCTCTGGTGCTTTAGGCGCAGGTTTTAATCCAATTCAAAAGGTTATATATATGGCAGGCGATAAAATTAAAGGTGGTATAGATTTCTTTGCTAGTTTTTCACAAGTTAAACAAGAAAATGATCAATTAAAGAAAGAGAATATAGAGCTTCAAAATCAATTAGTTGGTTATAATACTTATAAGACTGAAAATGAAAATTTAAAGAAAGAATTAAACTTTAAGCAAGGACATGAACAATATAATTATTTAGGTGTTAACATAATAGGAGAATCAGGTGGAAGCTTCTATGATGGTTATGTTATAGATAGAGGATCAGATTCAGGTATTCAAAAGGATATGATAGTTATTTCAGGAAATGAACTTGTTGGTATAGTAACAGAAGTTTATAGTAATTGGGCTAAAGTTCAAACTATAGCTAGTGAAAATACAGCTGTTGCAGCTACTGTTGAACAAACAAGTGAAGTATCTGGAATAGTAAGAGGATATAAAGACATAGCAAGTAAAGCTCCTATGGCTAAAATATTTAATCTACCAATGAATTCAACTATAAAAGCTGGGGATACTATTATTACTTCAGGACTTGGTGGAATATATCCACAAGGAATAAGAATAGGAACAGTTACTTCAGTTGAAACAGATAATGTTCAAGTTTCAAAGAGTGCAGTAATTAAGCCATTTGCAAACTTTAGTACTTTATCACAATTAGTTGTAGTAGTTCCTAAGGACCCTACAAGAGGAGAGATAAAATATTAGTTAAAGGAGAACTATAATTATGAAGAGAGTCATACTTATACTATTATGTATATTATTATTCATAGTAGATAATAGTCTTATGCCGTTTTTCAAAATAGGCGGAGTTTATCCTAGTTTATTATTTGTTTTTGTAATACTGTTCTCAACAATAAATGGCTATTGGGATGCAGTTATACTTGGCTCAGTTTCAGGTATACTTCAAGATATATATTTTACTAATGTATTTGGAATAAATGCTTTAACAAATCTTTTATTATGTGTAATTGCCGCATATATAGGTAATACAACAATTAAAAACAGAGTCGCGATACCAGTTGCAACTGTTGCAGGGCTAACAGCAGTTAAGTTTATAGTGATATTTATTTTTGGAAGAATACTCAATATGGATGTTCCTCTAGAAAATATAATTATAATGACAATTTACAACCTTGTTATTGCAATGATAATGTATGGTTGGGTATCTAGAATCTCTGGAAAGAATCTAATGAAAAAAGGTTGGAATTTTAGTAAAAACAGGTGATTAAATGAAAAAACGTAACAAAAGGAAAAGGGAACCTTTTAATAGATTCAAAGTGCTCTTAGCAATAGCTTTAGCACTTTTTCTAGTTATATTGGCTAGATTGATTTATTTACAGGTTTTTGAGTACAAAGATTTACAGACAAAAGCAAATATAAGATCAACAAGATTTATGCCAACACAAGCTCCAAGAGGAAAAATTTATAGTTCAGATGGAGATCTTTTGGCTACAAATAAAGAAGTTTATAATCTTACTTATACAGCAGAAAGTAATGAAGCTTCAAATAGCTTTTTTGATACTATGAATTCAGTATTCAATATCTTAAAGGCTAATAATGAACTTGATAAGGTAGATGATAGTTTAAATCTAAAAATAAATAGTTCAGGACAATTATATTTTGATTTTCCAGTAAGTAAAACTAATCAAAAAGTATGGGATGCTCAAAAATTAAGATTTATGTATGATAGAGGACTTGAAGGTCCTGTTGAAAATAAGATTGCTCCTAAAAATGATGGTAATTTTACAGCACAGCAAAAAGCTGAAGCTGATAAAATATTATTATCATATACACCAGAGCAAACTTTTGATGAGTTAGTTAAGACATATAAGCTTTATAATATGCTTAATATTGGAAAAACTTTAACACCAGCAGAGCAGAAGGCTTTTAATAAGACATATAGCAATATGACTGGAGCTCAAATAACACAAGAGTTATTAAAACATTTTAGTCTAGCTGAAATTAGAGAATTCATGGTAGTTAAAGATGCTATGAAGTTACAAAGTTATTCAGGATTTAAGCCTATTCCTATAGCTTCTAATTTAGATCAGAATGTAGCTTATATATTCTATCAAAAGCTTAGTTCACTTCCAGGTATTAATGTAGCAAAAACTCCTGTAAGATATTATCCTTATGGATCACTTGCTTCACATATTATAGGATATATGGGAGCAATACCAGCAGATCAAACTAATAAGTATGAATCTCAAGGTTATGATATTTCATCTGATTTAATAGGTGTTTCAGGAATAGAGTCTGCATATGAAAATGTATTAAGAGGTAGAAATGGAGGAACTTTAATAAAAGTAAACTCAGATGGACAAAAGATAGAAGATCTTTATACAAAACAAGCCTATCCAGGTGATAATGTTCATTTAACAATTAATGCAGATATGCAATATGCAGCTACAAAGATGTTACAAACTCAAATGAACTATATACAAAAAAATGAACCTTATGGTAAAGATGCTAAAATGGGAGCAGCAATAGCTGTTGATGTTCATACAGGAGCTATTCTTGCTATGGTTAGTTTACCTAATTATAACCCAAATGATTTTGCAAGTGGGAAAATAAGTAATGCAGTATTCCAAAAATACTTTAACCCAGATATAGCAACTGTAGGGCAACAATTTATTACTTCTATGGGATTAAATAAGACTATAGATCAAATGTTCCCAGAAGATTCAAATGGTAATAGAACAGATAAATATGATGTATTACCAAAGCCTTTATTTAACTATGCTACAATGGGACTTATTCCACCAGGTTCAACATTTAAACCAGTTACTGCAACAGCAGCATTAGAATCAGGAGTAACAAATGCAGCATTTACTGTAACAGATTCTCCTAACTTATATTATACTGGAGAACCAAATATATTTGGTAAGACTCTTCCAAAGGATAATGCAGACCATGGAGTTGTAGATATAGTAAAAGCTGTAGAAGTTTCATGTAACAACTATTTCTACACTATGGCAGCAAAGCTTTATTATAAATATGGTCAATCTATTGATGCTTTAAATATAATAGCTAAATATGCAGCAGAATTTGGACTTGGAACAATGCCTGGTAGTGGTCAAAAAGCCTCAACAGGTATAGAAATACCAGAAAAGTTTGGTAATGCTTATAATTTCCAAAACTTCAAAAAGAATTCTATTTTCTACTCAAAGTGGACTTTAGTTTCTGATTTAAAAGCTGGTAAATTTGATGCTGTTAATATACCATTTGCTCCAATTGATATATCAGTAAGTGCATCAGATTCTAAAGAAGTAGCACAAGCTAAAGCTAATATAAAAACAATAGTTAATAAGCAACTAGAAAAAATAGGAGTAGATGATGTACAAAGCAATGATGCTCAAACAGCCTTTATAAATGATTTAAAGGGAGCATTAAAGCAATTCTATGATGTATCTCCAGAAACTCAAAAATCTGTAGCAGAATTTATGGCTAAAAATCCATCAATAAAGAGTGTAGATCAAGATTTAGATAATACTGCAACAGCTATAGATAGATGGGTAGCATATACAATGTATACAACAATGACAACACCAGCTCAGCTTGGATATGCAGCTATTGGTCAAGGGTTAAATGAATTTACACCACTTCAAATAGCTGGATATGTAGCAACACTTGCTAATGGAGGAACAAGATATAAACTTCATCTTGTAGATGAAATAACATCACCAACAGGTCAAGTTATAGAAAAAACTAAACCTGAAGTTATTGATAAAGTTAATATCTCTCCAGAAAATTTAAAACTTATAAAGCAAGGTATGTATAATGTTAATAACGAGGTACACGGAACAGCTTATACAGTATTTGGAGGTAAAGGATTCCCAATACCTACAGCAGGTAAAACAGGTACAGCTTCTCTTGTAGAAGATGAACATAGTTTCGGAAGAGCAGCTTGGGGAGTTTATATTTCATTTGCTCCGGTAGAAAATCCTCAAATTGCAGTAGCAGTTGTAATTTATAATGGTATACATGGATACTTTGGTGCGCCAGTTGCTAGAGCTATCTATGAAACATACTTTAGAGATGAAATAAAGAAGGATTATCCAAATTATCATCCAACAACTATGGCAGGAGAACCATATGATTATACATTAAATCCTGTTATTCCAAAGATTACAGATGGAAATGTGCCAGATGATACAAATACAGAAGCTAATACTGATAAATCTAAGGATTCTAAAGTAGATAGTAATTCTACAAATAAGGATAATAAATCTTCACAAGATACAAAAAATACAAATACAACTACAAAACAAAATACATCAAGTACAGTTGATTAAAAATATATTGTTAAAAGTAGTTAATATTAAAAACTGATGGGAAGTTTCCCATCAGTTTTTTTGTTGTTTTAGACTCAAAAAAGGGGGCTAGAGTGTAAGTAAGGATAATGTCATAAGATTGTTTACAAATTTTAAACTATTGACTATGCCTAAATTGATAGAATTTAGTGAGTAATATTAAAGAATATAAAAGTATTAGAGATTTTAAATTTGATTAAAATTTGGGTGATAAGTTTTAATTGTTTATAAGGACAATTTTAAAAAGGGGGAAACTTTTTAAATTAAGTTAGTGTTTTATAAATGATTATAATTTAAGGAAAACAGGTGATGAAATGAAAATATTTCGCAGAAGGCGAAAATCTACGGATAGATATTCCTTGCTTATCATAATAGCAGTTATTGTTTTTACATTACTGATAGCAAGATTAATATACCTACAGGTTTTCGAGCATCAAAGCTTTGAAGCTAAAGCAGATATAAGATCTACTAGGTTCATAGAGCAGCCAGCACCCAGAGGTAAAATCTATAGTGCAAATGGTGATTTATTAGCTACTAATAAAGAACAATATACTCTTGAGTTTACTGAGACACAAACAGGTATGAAAGATTTCTATAATACTATAAATACAGTGTTCAAACTTTTAAAACAAAATAATGAATTTTCTAAACTGCAAGATACATTCCAACTACAAATAGATCCTAAAACAGGAAAGTTAGAATTTAATTTCCCAGTATCTGAAAGTTCAGATCCAAAAGTTTATGATTCACTTAAAATAAGATTTATGTATAATAGAGGACTTGAAGCACCTATACAAAATAAAATTGCGCCAAAGAATGATGGTACATTTACACCAGCTCAAACAGCAGAAGTAAACAAAATATTACTAACATATACACCACAAGAAACTTTTGATGATTTAGTAAAGCAATATGGTCTTTACAATATGCTTAATATAGGAAAGACTTTAACACCTGCTGAGCAAACTGCTTTTAATAATGAGTATCAAAAGATGCCAGCAGCTGAAATCACAAAGATTCTTTTACAACATTATAGCTTAACTGAAATAAGAGACTTTATGCTTATAAAGGATACTATGAAGTTACAAAGTTATTCAGGATTTAAGCCTGTAATAATAGCTAAGAACATAGGAAAGAGTGTAGCATTTATCTTTGAACAAGAAGCAAGTACCATGCCGGGAATTAGTGTAGTTGAAACACCAGTTAGATATTATCCATATGGAACATTAGCTTCACACGTTATTGGATATCTTGGTGCTATACCATCTAGTGAGGCAAATACTTACGAAGAACAAGGATATAATGTATCAAATGACTTAATAGGGGTTGCAGGAATAGAAGCAGCTGAACAAAATGTATTAAGAGGTAGAACTGGTGGAACAATGGTTAAAGTTAATGCCCAAGGGCAAAAAGTACAAACATTGTATACAATACCAGCTTATCCAGGGGATAACGTACATTTAACTATTAATACAAACTTAGAATATACAGCGCAAAGAGCATTACAACAGCAAATGACTTTTATACAAAAAACTCAACCATATGGTGAAGATGCTAAAATGGGAGCTGTTATAGCTGTTAATGTTCATACAGGTGGAATATTAGCAATGGCTAGTTTACCAGGTTATAACCCAAATGATTTTGCAACAGGTAAGGTTAGTCAAAAAGTATTTAATAAATACTTCAATCCTGATGTAGCAAAACTTGGTCAAGAATTTATTGATTCATCAGGAATAGATAAAACATTAAATCAAATGTTCCCATTACAACCAAATGGAACTAGAGAAGATTTATATGATGTTTTACCTAAACCTTTATTTAACTATGCAACAATGGGACTTGTTCCACCAGGATCAACATTTAAGCTTATTAACTCAACTGCTGCTCTTGAAACAGGAGTAACAGATGCATCATATACAATTGATGATGCTCCATATCCTTGGTATTATGATGCACAACCAAATATATTTGGTGATGATCTTCCAAAGGATAACTACGATCACGGAGTTGTTAATATAGTAAAAGCTATAGAGGTTTCATGTAATACATACTTCTTTAATATGGCTGCTAAGATGTACTATAAGTACAATCAATCAGTTTCAGCTCTTAATATATTAGCTGAATATGCAGCTAAGTTTGGTATGGGAGTAATGCCAGGAAGTGATCAAAAAGCATCAACAGGTATTGAATTACCAGAAAACTTTGGTAACACATATAACTTTGATGACTTTAAGAAGAACTCTATTTTCTATTCAAAGTGGACATATGTTGCTGATATGGCAAAAGGACAATTACCTGGAGAATCTATAACTTTCGTTCCATTAAATGTTGGAATTAATCCAAAGGATCCAAAGGACCTTGCAGATGCAAAGGCTAAATTACTTGAAGATATAGATAATCAAATGGAAAAGATAGGATTCCAAAATATAAGAAGTGATGAAGCTCAACAAAAGTTTATAGCTGAACTTCAAGGAGATTTACAAAACTTCTATAATGTATCACCAAGTGCTAAAAAGAGTTTAGCAGAAGCAATAGCTAAAGATCCAAAACTAACAGTTCAAGGCGATCTTAAAGAAACAGCAATTGCAATTGATAGATGGATAGTATATACAATGTATACAACAATAACAACACCAGCTCAGCTTGGATATGCAGCTATTGGACAAGGGTTAAGTGAATATACTCCTTTACAAATAGCAGATTATGCAGCAACACTTGCTAATGGCGGTACAAGATATGCACTTCATCTTGTAAGTGAGATAACATCACCAACAGGACAAGTTATTGAAAAAGTACAACCAGAAATATTAGATAAGGTTAATATTCCACCAGCTGATGAAGATCTTATAAAAAGAGGAATGTGGGAAGTTGATAACTCAATTCAAGGTACATCAGATATAGACTTTGGTTATGGATATAAAGATTTCCCAATACCAACTGCTGGTAAGACAGGAACAGCCTCATTAATTAAAGATGAGCATAGTTTTGGTAGAGCAGCTTGGGGAGTATTTATTTCATATGCTCCAGTAAAGAACCCACAAATTGCCGTAGCTGTTGTTATATATAATGGTATTCACGGAGAATGGGGTGCTCCAGTTGCTAGAGCAATTTATGAAACATATTTCAGAAATGAAATAAATAAAGATTATCCAAGTTATAGACCAACTACATCAACAAATGCTACTTATAGCTATAGTTTACATCCACCACTACCAAGCATCACTGATAATGAGTCACCTGCAATAACAGGAGAAGGTTCAGAATTAAATGCTAGTGCAAATGATAGTGATAATGGAAAGGGTAGTAGTACACAAACAAAAGCTACTACAAATAAAAAAGCTATAAATGATTAGTATTTAAAATAATAAATGATTGATAATAAAGACTATTAGTTGAGATATTTAAATCTTAACTAATAGTCTTTTAATTTTTTGTATACATTTTGAGACATATCCCAATAATTGATAAAAAAAATATATAATAGAATCTATAAGAGGTTTGTAGAAAAAGGATAAAATTAGGGGGATACATGATTAGGAAGAATAAGGGGTTTAGAAATAATAGATTTAAGTCATTAATTGGGATAATGGCATTTCTTTTTATGATTATAATATCTAGATTAATATACTTACAGGTTTTTAGACATGAGGATTTTAAAGAAAAAGCAGATACTAGATCAATGAGGTTTATGGCAGAGAAAGCTCCAAGGGGAAAAATTTATGATTCTAAGGGTAATGTTTTAGCTACAAATAAGCAAACGTATATTGCTACATTTACAGAAACAGAAAGTTCAAAAGAAGCTTTTTATAGAACTATGAATTTATTCTTTAAGGTTATGAAAGAAAATAATGAACAAATAAATGATGATCTTGATTTAATAATAAATGAAAATGGCAAGATAGTTTTTGATTTTGGATTCGAGAATGAAGACAATATAAGAGCGGCAGAATTAAGATTTAAGAAGGATAGAGGGCTTGAGGATGAAATAAAGAAGGAATTATATCCAAAGCAATCAGAGGACCTAACAGATGAACAAATAGAAACTATCGAGAAAAAGCTTTTAGAAATCACACCAGAACAAGTATTTTATTATTTGGTTAAAAAATATGATATGGCAGAACTATTATCAGAATATAAAGATAGAGATAAAAATATGACTAGCAAAGAGGATGCTAATTATAGAAAGGCTATTAAAAATAGATATAATCAAAAAGAATTAAGTGATTATGAAAATGGTAAGAAGTTATTAGACGACCTTTTAAAAGAAAATAGTCTTGAAGAGATAAGAAATTATATGGTTATAAAAGATGCTATTAAAATGCAAAGTTTTTCAGGTTTTAGACCAGTTGTAATAGCACCTACTATGTCAAAAGATACTGCATTCATATTATCTCAAAAGCTTAATGATTTAAATGGAATAGATATAGCTTTAGAGCCAGTTAGATATTATCCTTATGGACAACTTGGAGCTCATTTCTTAGGATATGTTGGAGCTATTCCAAGCAGTAGTAAAGATAAATATGAGCAAAGAGGATATGATATATCAACAGACCTTATAGGTATGGCTGGAATAGAATCAAGTTTTGAGAGCATTTTAAAAGGAACTAAAGGCGGAGATATGGTTAAGGTTAATGCTGAAGGGAGAAGAAGAGAGAGCCTTTACAGTATGCAAACTACTCCGGGGAAAAATGTTCATCTAACAATAGATAAAGATTTACAATATTCAGCAGAAAAAATGTTAGAAACTCAGCTTAAATATCTACAGACACAGGGGAATAATGCTACAAGGGGAGCTGCTGTTGCTATTAATGTTAAAACAGGAGAAGTTTTAGCAATGGCAAGTTATCCTAGTTATGATCCAAATATGTTTGCAACAGGAAAAGTTGATAATGATAAAGCTAAGGATTTAATAAGTCCAGATCTTGAAAGCTTTGGTAAAGAATTTATAAGTAGAAGAGGACTTAAAAAAACATTAGATGAAGTATTTCCTAAGGATAGTAATGGAGTAAGACAGGATCCTAATGATTTATATCCAAAGGCAATGTTCAATTATGCTACTATGGGACTTATACCTCCAGGATCAGTATTTAAGCCTATAACAGCTATTGCTGCTTTAGAAGAAGGGGTTATGGGAGCTTATGAAACTATAAATGATGGAAGTGTTCTAGGATCAGGATATCAATTTATTAAGTATCCCAATCTTATTAAAACTCCAAAAGATAATGGATTCCATGGAGTAGTTGATGTAAGAGGAGCTATTCAAAAGTCATGTAACTCATATTTCTATGAGACAGCTGTTAGATTATATAGAAAATATGAAAATAGTGTAGAAGCTTTAAATAGTATAGCTAAATATGCATGGCAATTTGGTATTGGTAACGATCCTAATAAAGAAGATTCTATTTCAGGAACTGGTATTGAAATAGCAGAAAGAGCTAGTGATGTATATAATGTTGAATCATCAAAGGAAAAATTCCAAACATTCTCTATGTGGGAAATGGTTGATGGAATGAAAAATGGACAAATGAGAGGAAGCGGAAATACATTTGTATCGGTTGATATTGAAAAGAAAACTGATGATTCTAAAGATTTAAAAGAAGCTAAGGAAAATTTAAAAACATTAGTTAAAGAACAGATAGGTAAATTTGCTACAGATGAGTATGATGGATCAGAAGTTCAGTTTAAAAAAGAAGCTGAAAAAAGATTAAAAGATATATACGATACTTCTGATATTTACAAAGATAATATTAAAAAGAAAAATGCTGATGCTAAAAAGCAATATAAGATGGTTGCAGAGGAACTTTGGAATTGGTTACACTTTACCGTGAGAAAAGAAGTTACTAGTGCTGGTAACTTAGCTAATGCAGCTATTGGACAAGGGGACACTAATGTTACCCCATTACAAATGGCAAGTACTATTGCAACTCTTGCAAATGGAGGAACAAGATATAAAGTTAGTATAGTAGATAAAATAACAACTGCAGATGGTGAGTTAGTAGAAGATTTTAAGCCAGAAGTTATTGGAAAGGTTGATGTTAGCAAGTCAACTCTTGATATAGTTAAAGAAGGGATGTATAGAGTTAACCATGTAGCTGGAGGAACAGCAATTGGAACATTTGCTAATTTCCCAATAAAAACAGCAGGTAAAACAGGTACAGCAACATTTAAAGCAGATCAAGAGGAGTATGGAAGAAAGGCTTTTGGTGTCTATGTTTCATATGCACCTATAGAAAATCCAGAGATAGCAGTGTGTGTTGTTGGATATGATAGTGATGGAGGCTCAAAAGTAGCTATAGTTGCAAGAGCTATCTATGAAACTTATTGGAGAGATGAAATTAAATCAAAATATCCAGGATATACACCAAGAACAGCAAATGGTGAGGAATATACTTATACTTTAAATCCAGAGAGTATGAATTATCAAGATACAGGTATATTCTATGAAACTGAAATTGATAAAGTTATAAAGCATGATTCAAATGACAATAAAGAGAATACAGATAACAAAGAGAAAAAAGAAAATTAAATATAATTAGTAATAAGGTCTTTATCAGATTGGTTAATAAAATCAATATTGATAAGGACTTTTTACTTTTTAGTAGATAAAATAAATTGATTTTAATTATTTTATGGTATAGATTCTATCAAGGAGTTCTTTTTTATTTAAAAATTATATTATTCAATATAATTTAAAAATAGATATTAATTTAATACTATAATTAAAAGATATAGCTAAATTTGACTGCAAATATATATAAATAATTAAAAATATGTAAAAATAAGTTAAAATAAGATGAAATACTTCAAATATTTAAAATATGTTAAAATTAATACTTTAATAACTGGTAAATACCTTATATAATAAATATATGTGCTAAATTTAAATGTATTTTTTTAGTAAATAGCAAAAAAATTTTGTATGCTTATTTGGAGGTTATTAGTTAATATGCAAAATAAAAATATAATGATAAAAGGTAATAAAGATGGTCTAAATGCTATTATAAATATGGATAAATTTGGCGACTTTGAAGAGATGTTAGAGGCTCTAGTTGAAAGACTAAGTGTAGGTAAGCATTTTTATAAAGGAGCTACTTTAACTATAACTGCTGATTTAAAGCATATAAATGA
>Cebus_capucinus_imitator_PRJNA485217_SSR013__coassemble_406_pt1 | contig 14711 bp, 9 predicted proteins | sample Cebus_capucinus_imitator_PRJNA485217_SSR013__metabat2_low_PE_007 | metagenome-assembled genome bin Cebus_capucinus_imitator_PRJNA485217_SSR013 | reverse complement strand
ACCACGCCATCGCGCTCGGACTCACGCAGGGATATATGCAGCAAAAAAGCAGGTATTATAAGATTTCCTCCTTTATAAAGAACATCTTCATTATCAAACTTAACTAAATGAATATCTTCTTTTAAAAGATTCCAAACTTCTTCTAGTTTTTCTCCATTTCTAGTTACTATAGCTACACTTTCAAGTCCTGAAGCATTTAGTTCCTTAATTTTTCTTAATAAGTTATCTTTAAATTCTTCCTTATTATTAGCTAAAACTGATTCAACTTGTTCTCCACTTCTAACTAATGGAACTATCTTATCTTCAACTAAGAACTTATTAGCATATTCCATTATTTCTGATGTACTTCTGTAACTATTATTTAAATTATAAATTTCAGTTTCAACATCATTAAATATTTGTCCAAGCTCTAACATAGAAGCTCTATCTGAATATTTTATAAGTCTTTGGTTAACATCTCCAACTACTGTGAAATACCTACTTCCTATAAGTTCTCTTATAACTTTAAATTGTAATGGTGAATAATCTTGAGCCTCATCAATTACAACATGTCTATAATCTCTCTTAGCCTTTTTACCTTCAAGCTTTATCATAAGATATAAAATAGGTGCAAGGTCATTTATTGTTAAAAGTCTATTTTCATTAAATTTATTATAAATAGATACTATACTTTCTGTTGCTATCCATTCATCAAGAACTTTTCTACTATTCATAACTTCTCTAATAATTTCTCTAACTCTGATTTTTCTCTTAAATTCTATATCATTTTCATCTCTTAATAATTCTTCATCAGTTAAAGATTCTTTTAACTCTTTTATTTCCTTTACAAGCTCTCTAAACTTTTCATCTCGCTTATCCTTTATCTTAACTGTAAGAATTCTTCTTATCTTTTCAGCTCTTCTAAATAAAGGCATATACGCATAGTGCTTTTCAAATAATTCCTTAATTTCTTCAACACTAACTATTTCTTCTCCATAGTACTCAACTGGTTTTATATCAAAGTAATCTTTTGATATTTCATCAACATATTTATCTAAATCATCTATAAATTCAAATGAACTTTTATAAGCCTCTCTATCAATAATTTCACTATCTTTTTGAACTATTTTTTCTAGATAATCTTCATAAGGCATTATTTCTATATCTTCACCTATCTCACTAATAGCAAAGCCTAAGAAAGTTTCTTGTTTAACACCAACCTCACCAAGGCTAGGTAAAACTTGTGAAATATAATCCATAAAAATACTATTAGGTCCAAGTATAAGAACTTTTCCTTCAAGTTCTTGTCTATTATTATAAAGAAGGTATGCAACTCTATGAAGTGCTATAGTAGTTTTACCACTTCCAGCAACTCCATTAACAACTATATTCTTAGTTCTTGGCATTCTTATTATTTTATCCTGTTCTTCTTGGATTGTCATAATAATATCTTTTAGCTTTTCTGAACTATTTTTACTTAAAACCATTTGTAATATTTCATCTTTAACATCAACAGCAGAATCAAAAATACCTTCTAATTGACCTTTTTTAATTATTAATTGTCTTCTTCCTGTTATATCAACCTCTATATCTCCACTAGGTGCTTTATAACTAGCTTTACCTAGACCTCCATTATAGAAAAGTCCTGCAATAGGAGCTCTCCAGTCAACAACAGTTGGTTCAAAGCTACCTTCTGGTGTAACTCCGAATCTACCTATATATAAAGTACCTATTTCATCAAATTCTATATCAGTAAAATTAATTCTTCCAAAGTAAGGTGAGTCCTTTAGGATAGTAAGTTCTTTTAATTTTTTATCAATAGTTTTAAATGACTCTTCCTTCACATATTTTTCATGATCAAAATATTCTATAAGTTTATCTTCATCATCTCTATACTCATCAATAGCATTTTTTCTTTGTTCTACGATATATTCTGTTAAAAATTTTCTTTTATTAATGTAGGATAACATTTCTTCTGAAATAATATTTAAAGTATCCTCTAACTTTTTTTCTTCAACTAAAAATTCTATATCTTTTGACACTTCATCAAATCCTTTCCTACGTTCTATATTTTAAGTATATCCATTATAACACGAATTTTATCTATTTTACCTTAAAAGCTTCTATAGATTAGACAAAATCAAGGAGGATGTTTCCTATGAAACATCCTCCTTATTGTAGATTCTATTTTTCTGAATCATTATCTTTAAAGAATATATCTTCATCTTTATTATTTGATTCTTCTTTTTCTACATGTTTATCATCTGACTTTGTGAACGCTGAATTATCTTCAAGTAGACTTGTAGCAACCATTTTTGCTTTTTCTTCTTCATCTACAATTTTAGCTCTTTCTTCAGCTTCTAAAGCTCTAGCTTCTTGTTCAATCTTTTCTCTTCTTTGTTCTTCGATTTCTTTTTGAAGCTTTTCTTTTTCTTCTCTTTTAATTTTAGCTTGCTCTTTTAAGAATTCTTTTTCTTTTTTAGCAGCTTCTACTTTTTCTCTCTTTTCTGGATACTTTTCATAAACTATTTCCATGAATCTGTCACCCATAATTGTTTCTTCTTCAAGAAGAACTTCAGAGATTTTATCAAGTAAGTCCTTATTTTCTTCAAGAATTCTTATAGCATTTGCGTGAGCTTCTTTTATTATCTTAAGAACTTCTTCATCAATAATTGTAGCTGTTTGTTCTGAACAGTTTGTAACCATTCTACCATCTAAATATCTATTTGTTGCTGATTCAAGACCCATCATATCAAATCTATCACTCATACCATAAACAGTAATCATATTTCTAGCTGATTGAGTAGCTCTTTCTATATCATTTGATGCTCCAGTTGTAATTCTCTTAAATTCAACTTCTTCAGCAGCTCTACCACCTAGCATAACTGCTATTTGATCCATCATTTCTTCTTTAGTTACAAGATATTTTTCTTCTTCTGGTAGTTGCATTGTATATCCTAAAGCACCCATTGTTCTTGGAACTATAGTAATCTTATGAACTGGGTCTGTATTATTAAGCATTGCAGCTACTAATGCGTGACCAACTTCGTGATATGCCACTGTTCTCTTTTCACGCTCATTCATTATTCTATCTTTCTTTTCTTTACCTGCAATTATTATTTCAACTGCATCTTCTAAATCTTCTTGTATAACTAATTTTCTACCATGCTTAACAGCTCTTAAAGCAGCTTCATTAACTATATTAGCAAGATCAGCTCCAACTGCTCCAGGAGTAGATCTAGCAATAGCATCTAATGATACTTCTTTAGACATTTTAACATCTTTAGCATGAACTTCTAATATTGCTTTTCTACCTATTAAGTCAGGTCTATCAACAATAACTCTTCTATCAAATCTACCTGGTCTTAATAAAGCCTTATCAAGAACTTCTGGTCTATTTGTAGCAGCAAGGATAACTACACCTTTTGATGAATCGAAACCATCCATTTCAGTTAATAACTGATTTAATGTTTGTTCTCTTTCATCATTACTTTGCATGGCACCTTCTCTGCTTTTACCTATAGCATCAATTTCATCAATAAATACTATACAAGGAGCTTTTTGTTCAGCTTGTTTAAATAGGTCTCTAACTCTAGCAGCACCCATACCAACAAACATTTCAACAAAATCTGATCCTGCAAGTGAGAAGAATGGTACTTTAGCTTCTCCAGCAACTGCTTTTGCAAGTAATGTTTTACCTGTACCTGGAGGTCCAACTAGTAAAGCCCCCTTTGGAAGCTTAGCTCCTATTGAAACATATTTCTCTGTATCATGTAAAAATTCAACAATTTCTTGTAATGATTCTTTAGCCTCATCTTGACCAGCTACATCATCAAAAGTTTTACCAGTTTGATCTTCTGCATATAATTTGGCATTATTTTTACCAAAGGACATAACTCCTCCGCCCATTTTCTTATCCATCTTACCAAACATAAATCTTCCTATTATTAAGAAGAATATTAGTGGTCCTATCCAATATAATAATAATTCAATTATTGGAAAACTTTGAGCAGGTGTTGCTTCAAAGCTTACATGAGCTGCTTCTAATTGATTTATTAATTGAGGTCCTTCACCTACACTTACTGTATATAATATTTTTCCAGCCTCTGGTGTTCCTGGTTTAGGTGTTATTTTTATATCACCATTTGAGAAATCTACAGATTCAATCTGATTATCCTTTAGCATTGTTTTAAATTGGCTGTATGGTATTTGTTTTGTTGACATTCCAACCTTGGCATAATTGAAACTAACTATAATACCTAGAACTATTACACCATATATCAAAACATATTTAAGCTTTTTATTACCCTTAAACATTTAATCGCTTCCTTTCTTAAGTATTTTTAAATGACTTAGTTTAAAAATCCTATTCTATCGAAAGGATAAACTCTAAGCCAAGCTTTTGCTACAATATCACTGCCAGGAATATATGGATCTTTCCAATACCTTGCATCTCTGCTATTTGCTCTGTTATCCCCAAGCATTAAATATTCTCCTTGTGGAACATGGAATGTTCCTCCTAAAGGATCCGTGTACTTAACATATGGCTCATCTAAAAGTTTACCGTTTATATAAACTTTTCCACCGTCTTTTATTTCAACAGTATCTCCAGGAAGTCCTATTACTCTTTTAATTAAAAGATCTTTTTCACCTGGTTTCTTAAATACAACTATCTCTCCCCTTTTTATCTTTTCAGGGTTATAAATCCTAGTTACAAATATTTGATCACCAGGTTCAATAGTTGGTTTCATAGATCCTGTTGGTACTTCCACCTTAAAAACTAAAAATTTGTTTATTAAAAATGCAAATACTACTGCTATTAATATTGGAATAATCCAATCTTTAAATAATTTAACAAACACATTACTGTTTCCAGTGCTCATAGCATCTTTCCCTTTCTATTAAAGTTTAGTTTACTCCAAACTTACTCAGAAATATTGACTAATCACTTTGAATTATAATTAATCTTTTAAAACTTTATCCTATTACTATGATTGACCCTTATCCTCTAAAATTATTATTACATTTTACCATTTATTTTTATCAATATAATGTCAAATGTATTAAAAAAATATCGTTTATTTATTTTTACCCTATCAATTATAAAACTCAAATATCCTGTCCTTCAAGATTTCTGATTAATTTTTTGTTACTAATAAGTATATCATATTTTTTAAACATTTTCTCATACATATTTAATATTTTTTTACTTTAATTAACCAAAAAATTAAGTTATTTCTATTAAGCTAATAAAATTATTATATTTATACAAAAACTGTTAATTCAAGCAATTAATTTATGTTAACTATATCTAAAATTTATAAAGAGAAACTATCTTTAGATAATTCCTCTTTAATAAATTAATTACTTATATTCATTTCTTATAAGATCTTCATAACTTTCTCTTTTACAAACTACTCTAGAATTATTATTTTCAACCATAATCATTGCTGGTCTTGGTATTCTATTATAATTGCTAGCCATTGAATATCCATAAGCCCCTGTTGATAATACAGCTAAAATATCTCCTGTTTGTAACTTTGGTATATATGCATTTTTAATGATAATATCACCTGATTCACAGCACTTTCCTGCAATAGTGACATCTTCATTTTCGCCCTCAACTCTATTAGCAACTAAACATTCATATTCTGCTTCATATAAAGCAGTTCTTATATTATCTCCCATACCACCATCAATAGCAGCATAAGTTCTTATTCCTGGAATAGTTTTTATAGCTCCAACAGTATATAAAGTTAATCCTGCATTACCTACAATACTTCTTCCTGGTTCTATACTTAAAACAGGCATAGGATAATTAAGTCTATGACAAACTTCATCTGCCTTATTTAAAATTGCATTACAATATTCAGCAGTAGTTTTTGGATTATCACCCTTAGCATAATAGATTCCAAATCCACCACCAAGGTCAAGTTCTTCTAATCTTACTCCACAATTTTTATAAATGTTATTCATAAGCTCTAACATTATCTCAACTTCATCTTCAAATGGCTTTAAATCAAAAATTTGAGAACCTATATGACTATGAAGACCTACAAGTTTAATATTTTCAAATTCTAATATATGTCTAACAACATCTATAACATTGTTATCCATTAAAGCAATTCCAAATTTTGAATCTAATTGCCCTGTTTGTATATACTCATGTGTATGAGCTTCTATACCTGGAGTAATTCTTAAATATATATTTTGAATTTTATCATACTTTTTTGCTAATTTATCTAAATATTCAAGCTCAGTATAGTTATCAACAACAAATGTTCCAACTCCAAGCTTCACACCAAGTTCTATTTCATCAAAAGTTTTGTTATTTCCATGAAAATAGATTTTTTCCATAGGAAAATCTGATTTATATGCAGTATATAATTCCCCACCTGATACTACATCTAAATATAGACCTTCATTTTTCACGATTTCACATATAGCCATATTCATACAAGCTTTACCTGCAAAAGCTACCCTATTTTTTCTTTCTTTACACATAAAGTTCTCGAAATAATCTCTACAATTTTTTTTAATTAAACCTTCATCCATTACATATAGTGGAGTACCATATTGATTGGCAAGCTCTTTTGCACTTATACCACCTACATAAAATTCGTTATTTTTAATTTCCATAGCCCCAAATAAATTCATGATTTTAACCTCCAATTTTGATATATAAGTCAAACTTACTTAAATAAAATTTCTCTCACTTTACTAAAATGCATCCCTATAAAACTGAAACCCATTACTCTCGTAATGGGTATCTATATAAATGCTATTTTAAATCAAGAAATTTACTTGGCTTGGCAAATCCTTAATTAAAATAACACTTAGTAGCACTCCACTTAAAAGTTTTTATTCTTCTATTAGCTAATTTTAAATATTAGCTAAACGTGACAGCCAAGTTTATATTCTAAAAATGGCCAGAAAAATATCTTGCAATATTTCCCTTCGGCTAATTTCCCTTTCATTGCTGATCATTGCCTCCCGACTCCTAACAATTACTCTTGATTTCAGCGCCTCTACAAAGTTTTATTTATTAAGTTTTCATTATATTATACTTAGATTTAGATATAATGTTACCACAAATTTAATTATTTTCAAGAACTTTTTTTAATAATTTCTAAAAAATATACGTATTTATATTTCTAAAATGTTTTCATTGTGTTTAAATGGATATATTTCATTCTTAGCTTTTTTTTCTAAAACTTTTCTAATTACTCTTTGGCCAATTTTATCATCTTTCATTTCCTCTAAAGCTTCAGAAAGATTTACCCATGCTATTCCTTCAACCTCTGTTGATTTTTTTATTTCTCCCCCTGTATATTTAGCCACATATGTAAGCATTAATAAATCTTTTCCCTCTACATAATCACTACCTAAATACTCAATATTAGAAATATCTATGCCAGCTTCTTCCTTAACTTCTCTTAAAACTGTTTCTTCTGCACTTTCATCAACTCCAACATATCCTGATAAAAGAACTTTACAATTTTCATATATATAACTTTGTTTTAAAAGTAAAACTTTTTCTCCCTTTAAAACTGCCACTACAATACATGGCTTAGGTAAATCAAAAAAAGCTTCTTTATGTTTACTACAATAAGGAACTAATCCCTCATCATAATTATCTTTTAGTTCTAATTTTTCTCCACAAAGCGGACAAAATTTAAATACCATAAATGCTTCCCCTTCCTTGATGATATATAATATACTAAATTAATATTTTATGTTACTCTATTTTAACCAATTAACAACTAAATTAAATATTATTTTATCACAAATTAATATTTTTTATAATATTTTGTTTAACTACAAATTATAATATCACATTACATAAATTTTAAATATATAATAAGATATATTACACATTTCAGGAGGTAATAATGAATAAGAAAAAAATACTTATTATTTCTTTCGATGCTGTTGATGGAAGTGATTTAGATTTTCTTTGTACACTTCCAAACTTTTCAAGCATTATAAAAGAAACATCTTACTCCAAAGAGGTAGAAACTATATATCCTTCTTTAACATATCCAGCACATACAAGTATAGTAACTGGAATGAAACCTATAAATCATGGAGTAATTAATAATATAAAAATACAACCTAATAGATGTAACAGTTCTGATTGGTTCTGGGAACAAAAAGAGGTAAAAGCTGATAGTTTATTTGATGTTGCTAAAAGAAATGGCCTAACTTGTTCATCAATATTATGGCCTGTTAGCTGTAAATCAAATATTAAATATAATATGCCTGAAGTTTTTGCAAATAGAAAATGGCAAAATCAAATTTTAGTTTCAGCTCTCAATGGAAACCCAATTTATCAATTTAAGTTAAATAAGAAATTTGCTCATTTAAGAAATGGTATAAATCAACCAGAACTTGATAATTATACAATCAACTGCTTTCTTAATACACTTAAGGAACATAATGCTGATGTAATGTTTCTTCACTTAACTGATGTTGATGCTACTAGACATAAATTTGGTTATGATTCTAAAGAAGCTGAGTCTGCTCTTAGAAGACATGATGCAAGACTTGGAGAAGTTTTATCTACATTAAAGGACTTAAATATATTTGATGATACAACACTTATTTTATTAGGTGATCATAGTATGATGAATACTCATAGTGTTATAAAACTTAATAACTTATTCCTTAATAAAAATTGGCTTACTTTAACTAAGGATAATAAAAATGTAGGCTCATGGGAAGTTTACTTAAATACTTGTGATGGTGCAGCCTATGTTTATCTTAAAGATAAACATAATAAAGCTCTATTAAATAAAGTAATAGATGCATTAAAGAAATTTTCAAGTGAAAATGATGACTGCATAAAAGAAATTCTTACTTCAAAAGAAGCTGAAAAATTAGGTGCTGATCCTAACTGTTCTTTAATGTTAGAAGCTAAAAAAGGATATTACTTTATAAATGACTTTACTACTCCCGCTGTAGAAAGTACAGATGAAAAGCATGATAAAGCAACTCATGGCTATAATCCTTCACAATATGATAACGGAACATTTTTTATGGTCAAAGATAAATCAGTTAAAAAAGATTTTAATATAGGCCCTATGAAACTTATAGATGAAGCTCCTACTATCTCCAAAATTATGGGTGAAACATTAGTTAATATTGATGGTAGAGTTCTTGATAAGATTTTTATATAATATTCCACAAAAAAGGCATCTTAGATACTTATTAGTATCTAAGATGCCTTTTTCCTGTCAAACTATATCAATAAAAAAAGTGAATTTTTATTCAAGAATAATTATATAAACAATATTAATTTCATAATATAGTAATATAGTTACTATTTAATTCTTAATCATTCTAAAATAACTATATTGTGGTGCTTCCTGCTTTTTAAATAATATTTTTAAAACTTCTATATTTAACATCACTCTATATTTCTTATAACTTTTCATAATCTATAATTTTTCCACTATAAAACTTTCCTTAATAGCTTACTACTATGAATATAGTCCCTTCCTTACTATATTCACCTTAATTCTTAAATAGGAAATTTCTTTTTAGGAGGAATCTATTATGAATAATAGCAGTAAAATAGCTATATCCATTAGTACTGGTGCATTTGCACTTTCAATAACTAATAATACTTCATTAGCTATATTTTGTATTACATTTTTTGCTATTATAGTAGTTATAGGTATCGTTTGTGTAAAATGCAAAGCACATATTAATGTAGATGTTAATTTAACTAAAGAAAAAACAGGCTTAATCCAACCACCACATAAAGATAAGCCTGTAAAATAAATTAACCTTATAAAGGATTAGCTTAGCAGCTAGTCCTTTTATTTTATCTAAGATTTAAAAATATATTTAAAACCTTATAACAATCAACATACAATTAATATATTCATTTTTATAAGTAATATGATAATAAATCTTATTCTTTATTTTTCTTGATAAACTTCTCTTGTATAACCCCTAAAAACCTAAGAGTTATTAATGAAAATAAAACACCTAATATACTTATTTCTAAATATCCATACCCTGTAACAAGTCCCATACAAGCTACAACCCAAAGAGACGCAGCAGTTGTAAGTCCTTTTATTGTACCTTTGTTATAAATAATTGTTCCAGCACCTAAAAAACCTATTCCACTAACAACTTGTGCTCCTAATCTTCCCATACTAATTTGTATTAAGGCACCATTAGTCGACAATTCAGAACTATAATTGACAATTTCCCAGGCAATTTTTTGTTCAGTAAGTCCAATTATAGCTGCTCCCACACAAACTAAAATATGAGTTCTAAATCCTGCTGCTCTATTATGTGTTTCTCTATCGTATCCTATAATACCACCAATAATTACTGCTACAACTAATCTGATTATTATAGTTTTTATTTCCATACAATTCTCCCCCTATATTTTCCCTTATTTTATACTATAAAAATTGCAAATTAGATGATAATAAAAAATATATTTATATAACTATAAAAAAAGAGTTATCTAAAATTTAGATAACTCTTTTTTATTAATTCATATGCTTCTCAGCTCTCTTATAGAGTATTATTGCTACTATTGAGAAGATTATTGGTCCCATTATCATCCATAATGTTGATTGCCAATCACCTTTTTCAATAAGTGGTTCTATAATAGTCATTACATTACCAAATCCAACAACAATTACTACTGATAAAGTAGCTATAAGCGCTGATCCCTTTGATTTAAACATTTCAAAAGGTTTTTCAATTTCTTTCTTCTTCTTAAATGAATAGAATGCTCCAGCTATAAACATATTTGGAATAGTCATCGCAACATTAGTCATAAGAACTAATTTTGAGAAGAATGCTGATGCATTTTGTCCACCAAATGATGTTAAGAATATCATAATAACAACAATGATACATTGTACTATCATAGCATTGATTGGCATACCTGTCTTACTTTCTTTTGTAAGCCATTCTGGCCACATTGCTTTTGGTGTACCTTCTATTAATTGTTTTACTGGTGAATATGTTAATGTGAAGAATGCACCAGTTAATGCAATAAACATTGATAATCCTACAAATCTAGCTACCCATACTCCAATTGTTGCTGCTGTTGCTGCTGAAGTACCAAATGCAAGACCTAATTGAACTCCAAAGTTTTTCATTAAGATATAAGCTACGTTTGCCATGTTTACTTGACTTCCTGAAAGTGCGCTATTCCAGTTAGTAAACATACCGCAAACAAATATTCCGATTGCATAACCTACTGCAATTATTATAGCTGCAAGTGTTATAGCCTTAGGGAATGTTTTTGTTGGATTATCAGCTTCATCAACAAGTCCTCCAACTACTTCGATTCCTCCAAAAGCAAATATTGCAAAAACTGCAAATGACATAATAGCAAGTGGATTTCCATATGAAGGATTTGGTCCCATTACGAAATCTTTTGCTGATGTTATAGGTTGTGCAAGATGTCCTTTATTTAAAATAAATATTAATATTGCTCCAACTATTAAAACTACATTAAGTAAAGCAACTGCTGTACCAGCAACTGATGTTACTTTTTTAATCTTATCTAATCCTTTTGAACTTATGATTGTAACAAATATAATCCAGCATATAGCTAAAAGACCTATTGTTTGTGTTGATCCTAGTCCAAAAATACTCCATTGGTTTGTAGTATCTGAACCGAAAATTGCATTAGCAAATGGTATCCATATACTTGATGCTGTACTTACCATCCAAACTACATATGCAAAGAACCACATAAATGTTCCTATAAATGCATATTTAGATCCGACAGACTTAGACATCCATGAATATATTCCACCTTTTTCTGTTCTAAACGCTGCCCCATATTCAGCTACCATAAATGCATATGGTATTACAAATGTTATCGCCCCAAATAAATACCAAGGAATCGCTGCATATCCCATAAGGTAGAAAGCCCTTGGCATATTAGCAAATCCAAAAACTGAGGTGAATATCATAAGTACTAATGGTATTAATGTTAATTTTTTCTTATCATTAGTATTGCTCATTATTTTCCCACCTTTTTTTTAAAATAACTAATTTAATTATACTTTAATCTATTAAACTGTAAAATTTAATTAAACATTATATTCTTATCTATATTGTTATTATTTTATCAATTTATTTTAATATTTTAAAAATATTTATCATTTATATGTAACATCTTTATATTTGGTTACAGATTGTCAATTTTATGACCCTGTCTATTTTTTTAATATTTTAATAAACTATGAACTTTTCTATAGAACTTTGCAATTTATATTGCAATTTTTAAAATTTCTGATATTTTATTGGCTTTATTATTTCATAATTTATATACGACCTTTTAAGGTTAAAACAAATTAAACATATATGCAAGTATATTTTTTACAAATCTAATGTAAATATTTAATTATTCAATAAATTATAAACTCTTACTTAAAGTTAAATTAAAATACTAATAAATGAAATAATATCTCTACTAACTAAAATATTATTGAAATTATATATTTTAACTTATTGTTAAATAAAAATTTGTATGTATAATATTATTTATATCTATTTATAAATTGTTTATAATATTAAAAAATGGTATATTCTTTAATTTTTATTAAAAATATATGGGAGGTTAATTAAATGAATATATTTAATAAGGAAAATGCTAAGTATGTGAAACTTGTACTTGTAGTTGCATGTTCTTATTTAATAATAAAATTGTTAGATAACACAGGTAATATCTTATCAATTTTAGGGGATTTTTATAATATCATATATCCTTTTATACTGGCATTTGTTATAGCGTACATACTTAATCCGTTAGTTAAGTTTTTCAATAAAAAATGTAACTTAACAAAGGGAATTAGTATAGCACTTACTTACATATTATTTATAGGGCTTATAGCATTAGGTTCATTTTATATTTTCCCTAAATTATATATTAATATTGTAGAGCTTATAGACTCTCTACCTTCGATTTCTGCTGATGTACAAGCTAAAGCAAATGAATTTATGATATTTTTTGAAAAGAAAACTCATATATCACAGGAAATGTTACTTAATATTAATTTAGGAAGTTTCTCTAGTAAATTTACAACTATATTTACTAGTCTCTTTAGTTCACTTTTTAATAATTTACTTAATAGTGCAATTTCAATCACAACATCAGTAGTTAATATAGTATTTGGTTTCTTAATATCAATCTATGTACTTAGTGATAAAGAACTATTCTCAAAGTTTGGAAAAAAAGTCACCTTAACTATTTTAGGTAAAAAATCTGGAGAATATTTCTTAGAATTTTTATCAATTTTAAATAAAATGGTAGGAACTTATATAGGAATAAAAGCTATTGATTCACTTATAATAGGGGTCCTAGCCTTTATTGGTCTTGCTTTAATGGGTTCTCATTATACATTATTACTTTCTGTTATAGTAGGTATAACTAATATGATTCCTTACTTTGGACCATTTATAGGTATGGCAGTTGCTTTCCTAGTAAATTTATTCTCAGCAAAACTTAGCCTTGCTATAATATGTCTAATCTTCTTATTCTTATTACAACAATTTGATGCTTGGTATCTTGATCCACATTTAATAGGAAATAAAGTTGGTCTTAATGCTTTTCTTGTAATCTTAGCTGTTACAATTGGTGGAGCATTATATGGACCCGTTGGTATGATACTTGCAACTCCAATTGCTTCTGTAATAAAAATATATACTAATAGATTACTTGATAAATTTGAATATAGACGAGAAGGTAAAAAGAAAAAAGATAAAAAACTTAAAGCAGATATACAGGAAGAACTACAAGATAAATAAAAAAAATGCTGTATCAAATTGATACAGCATTTTTTACTATATTAATATCTTTTTCTTCTATATTTGCTTATAAATAAAATACTACTTAATAATATTATTATAGAAATTCCTACATTAATTATATATTTATTATTAAATAAGTTTCCATTATTTATACTAGCCATTCCATTTTGCTCTTTTGGCATTCTATTCTGATTATTAAAGCTATTAATTTTATCAAAATTACTTTCATCTATTCCTAACTCAGCTAATTTACTTTTTTCCTCATCATTCAATTCATTAAAAGTCTTATTATTTATTATTTGTTTTACTTCCTTCATTTTTTCCATTGGAACCATATTAGCCATTTCTTTAGAAAGTTCTTCCCCTTCTTCTGCTTTATTATTTTCAGAGTTTTGATTATTTTTATCTTTACCCATTCCACCTAATAATGCTAAATCTAAAGTTGTAGATATATTTCCATATTCAGTACTACTTTGTTCTCTATTTAATTGTGCCTCAACACTTTTAGCCCTATCTGTACCAAAAGTAATTATTTGTGGAATTGAATTTTTATATTCCTCATAACTATAAAAAGCAGTAGGATCTAATTTAACATAATTATTAATTAACTTATCTAATTTAATTACAGAACTTTCAAATTCTCCATTTTTAACATATTCATTAACAAGCTTATTTAAATATTGATGATAAAGTTCTTTATACTCATCAACTTCTAATAATTTACCTATTAGAGGTGCATTTTCTAAGCTTCCTGTAACAGGAGAGTTTATAGGGAAATTCACTGCATTACTACCACTTCTCACAGCAAATCCTCCAAATGATGTATTTAAATCCCATGGTATAATTTCAAAAACTCCATCTTTTTCATAAAGATAATAATTATGATACATACCACCTGAATAACTATCTAGATTCACTAAGAAAGTATTTACTGC